>Ga0070741_10000387_pt1 | contig 163029 bp, 154 predicted proteins | sample Coa_R1_4_FD_66440 | JGI IMG/M metagenome (GOLD analysis project Ga0070741, IMG submission 66440) | Surface soil microbial communities from Centralia Pennsylvania, which are recovering from an underground coalmine fire - Coalmine... | ecosystem: Environmental > Terrestrial > Soil >... | reverse complement strand
AGGTGCTCCGCATCGTCAACGAGCCGACCGCGGCCGCGCTCGCCTACGGGCTCGACAAGAAGAAGGACGAGACGGTGGCGGTGTACGACCTCGGCGGTGGAACCTTCGACATCTCGGTGCTCGAGATCGGCGAGGGCGTGGTGGAGGTCAAGGCGACCAACGGCGACACGCACCTCGGTGGTGACGACTTCGATCAGCGCATCATCGACTGGATCGCGGAGGAGTTCAAGCGGGAGAACGGGATCGATCTGCGAAAGGACCGCATGGCGCTGCAGCGGCTGAAGGAGGCCGCGGAGAAGGCCAAGTGCGAGCTGTCGACCACGGTCCAGACGGAGATCAATCTGCCGTTCGTGACCGCGGACGCGACCGGCCCGAAGCATCTGGTGCTGACCCTGACCCGAGCCAAGCTCGAATCTCTGGTCGCGGACCTGATCGAACGGACCCTGACTCCGTGCCGGGAGGCCTTGCGCCAGGCGGGGGTGAACCCCAGCGACATCGATGAGGTCATCCTGGTGGGCGGCCAGACGCGCATGCCGAAGGTCCAGGAAGAGGTGAAGAAGCTGTTCGGCAAGGAGCCCAATCGGACGGTGAACCCGGACGAGGTGGTGGCGGTGGGAGCGGCGGTGCAGGCCGCGGTCCTCACCGGTGAGGTCAAGGACCTGCTTCTGCTCGACGTGACGCCGCTGTCGCTCGGCATCGAGACCCTGGGTGGTGTGATGACCAAGCTGATCGAGGCCAACACGACCATCCCGACCAAGAAGACCGAGACCTTCACGACGGCCTCGGACAACCAGCCATCGGTCGAGGTGCACGTGCTGCAGGGCGAGCGGCCGATGGCGCGTGACAACCGCACGCTCGGACGGTTCCACCTCGATGGGATCCCGCCCGCGCCGCGGGGCGTGCCGCAGATCGAGGTCACCTTCGATATCGACGCGAACGGCATCCTGAATGTGTCCGCGCGCGACAAGGCGACCGGCAAGCAGCAGAACATCACGATCACCGCGTCGTCCGGTCTCAGCAAGGAGGAGATCGAACGGATGAAGCGGGAGGCCGAGGCCAACGCGGCCGAGGATGCCCGGCAGCGTGAGAGCATCGAGATCAAGAACCAGGGCGACGCCACCGTCTACAACATCGAGAAGCTGCTGCGTGATCACGGCGACAAGGTGTCGGCGGAGGACAAGCAGGCGACCGAGACCGCGCTGAACGAGCTCCGCGAGGCCCTCAAGGCCGATGACCTGGAGCGGATCAAGAAGGCGCAGGAGGCGGTGACCCAGGCGTCGCACAAGCTGGCGGAGGCGATGTACCGCGACGCCCAGGCCAAGGCCCAGCCCGGTCCGAGCGCGGGTGGGTCACAGGCCGGAAGCGCGGGCGACGGCAACGCCGCCAAGGGCGACGTGGTGGACGCCGAGTTCGAGGATCTGGGAGACAAGAAGTAGCCGTCGGCAGTTGGGCTGACGATGAGGGCGCGGGGCCCGCGCGACATCGCGGGTCCCGCGCGGGGCCATGCGTGACTACTACGCAGTGCTGGGAGTGGGGGCCGGCGCAACGGCGGCCGAGATCCGCCGCGCCTATCAGCGGCTGGCGCGTCGCTACTCCCCGGACGTGAACCTGTGGGAGCGGGATGCGCGGGCCCTCTTCGAGGAGATCACCGAGGCGTACCGGATCCTGAGCGATCCGACCGCCCGCAGCGTCTACGATCGGCGCGGGGCCCGGCGTGAGCCGGGCGGCGATGTCCGCGCGAACGGTGGGCGGCGCGGCGACGACGTCCACGTGCCGGTCGAGCTGTCGTTCGCACAGGCGATGGCCGGGGTGGCGGTCGACCTGCCCATCGAACGGCTCTCCGCGTGCCCGGCCTGCCATGCCACCGGCGCGGCGCCCGGCGCGGCACCGGTCGCTTGCTCCCATTGTGGCGGCCTCGGGACGGTCTGGAAGGAGGATTCGCGGGTGGCCCGGGTGTGCCCCGCCTGCGATGGCGCCGGCGTACGCGTGTCCGAGCCGTGCCGCGGCTGCCGGGGTCGTGGGGTGGCTCCGAGTCGTGCGACCGTGCACGTGGTGCTGCCGCCCGGTCTCGACACCGGCGCGCAGGTGCGGGTGCCGGGAGAGGGGCACGCGGGGCCGTTCGGGGGAGCGCGCGGCGACCTGATCGTCAGCGCCCGAGTCCACGACGATCCGCGCTATGTCCGGAAGGGTGACAACCTCTACTGCGAGGTGCCCCTCACACTCGTGGAGGCGGTGCTGGGCACGACGGTGCGGGTCCGGGGCATCGACGGCGTCGTAGAGCTGGTGGTGCCCGCGGGAACCCAGAGCGGCCAGTCGTTCCGGCTGCGGGGGAAGGGTGTGCGCCGTCTGACCGGCGAGGGCCGCGGCGACCTGTACGTCACCACGCGAGTGGAGATTCCGCGGGTGGTGGAGCCCCGGGCGGTGGAGCTGTTCCGTGAGCTGGAGCGGCTGCTGCCCGCCCGGCCGAGCGATTCGAGTCCCAGGAGCGCGCGGGAATGAGCGATCGCAGTCGACCACTGTACATGATCGGCGTCGTGGCGGAGATGCTGAAGATCCACCCCCAGACGCTGCGGATGTACGAGAAGAAGGGTCTCATCCGCCCGAGCCGCACCGAGGGGAAGACGCGCCTCTACTCGGCGGAGGACGTCGAGGAGATCGCCCGGGTGACCCGGCTGGCTCGGGACCTCGGAGTGAATCTTGCCGGCATCGAAATCATCCTAAAGATGAGGCGCCGGCTGCTCGACATGCAGGCGCAAATCGAGGAACTGACCGAGCACGTGCGAGGCGACATGTCGACATCGCAGGACGAAGCCCGGCGTCACAAGGGCGAAGCGCTCGTCCGGGCGGCTTCCAGTCAGCTTTCGCCCGTTGATCCTTTCTAGGAAAGGAAGCCATCACCATGGCAGACGACAAGGTGTCCACCGCGAGCGCCAGCCCGAAGGGCGCGGCGGTTCCGGATCAGGTACCCATCCTGCCGCTGCGCGACACCGTGCTGTTCCCGCAGTCCGCCCTCCCGCTGGGCGCCGGGCGCGAGTCCTCGGTCCGCCTGCTGGAGGACGTCGTGCGGGGCAACCGACTCATCGGTGTCTTCACCCAGCGCGATGCCTCGACGGAGGAGCCTCAGCAGGCCGATCTCCACCGGATCGGCACGCTGGCCACCGTTCACAAGGTGCTGAAGCAGCCGGATGGGACCGTGCGGCTCGTGGTCCAGGGTCTGCATCGGATCCGCATCGTGGAGATGACCCAGGTGCGCCCGTACCTGGTGGCCCGGATCGCGGAGGAGCCGGAGATCGCGCCCGCATCCGGCGATCTCGAGACCGAAGCCCTGGCCCGGAACGCGATCAATCTGTTCCGCCAGGTGGTCGAGCTGTCGCCGATGCTGCCGGACGAGCTGGCGACCGTGATCCAGAACGTCACCCAGCCCGACCGGCTCGGCGACCTCATCGCGGCCACCTTGCCCACGCTCACCACCCAGGCCAAGCAGGAGCTCCTGGAGACGGCCGACGTGAAGGCGCGCCTCGCGCGTCTGGTGGCGGTGCTCACCAAGGAGGCGGAGGTCCTGGCCCTCGGATCCAAGATCCAGTCGCAGGTGGAGTCCGAGGTCGGAAAGAGCCAGCGCGAGTACTACCTGCGCGAGCAGCTGAAGGCGATCCAGAAAGAGCTGGGCGGCGGCGACGAGCGGACGCAGGAGCTGGACGAGCTCCGCGAGAAGATCGAGGCGGCCGGGATGAGCGAGGAGGCCAAGAAGGAGGCCCTCCGCGAGCTCGACCGTCTCAGCAAGATGCCGCCCGCGGCCGCCGAGTACACGGTGGCCCGGACGTATCTGGACTGGCTGCTGGCGCTGCCCTGGAACAAGCAGACCACCGACAACCTCGACATTGCCGAGGCGCGACGGGTGCTGGACGAGGACCACTCGGGTCTGGACAAGGTGAAGGACCGGATCCTCGAGTACCTCGCGGTGAAGTCGATGCGCCCGGCGGGCAAGGACCCCATCCTGTGCTTCGTGGGGCCTCCGGGCGTGGGGAAGACCTCGCTCGGTCGCTCGATCGCACGGGCGCTGGGCCGCAAGTTCCACCGCATCTCGCTCGGCGGCATGCGCGACGAGGCGGAGATCCGCGGCCACCGGCGCACCTACATCGGGGCGCTGCCGGGCCAGATCATCCAGGGCCTTCGCCGGGCGGAGTCGAAGAACGCGGTGCTGATGCTGGACGAGGTGGACAAGCTCGGGATGGACTTCCGGGGGGATCCCGCCTCCGCGCTCCTCGAGGTGCTGGATCCGGAGCAGAACGTGGCGTTCCGGGACCACTACATCGACGTGGCGTTCGATCTGTCCAAGATCCTCTTCATCACGACCGCCAACGTGCTGGACACCGTGCCGGCGCCGCTGCGGGACCGGATGGAGATCATCGAGATTGCGGGCTACACGGAGGAGGAGAAGGTCGCTATCGCGCGGACCCATCTGGTGCCCAAGCAGATCGCCGATCACGGGCTCGTCGAGGGAGAGCACATCCGCTGGACCGATGCGGCCCTGCGCCGGCTCGTGCGGAGCTATACCCGGGAGGCCGGACTGCGCAATCTCGAGCGAGAGATCGCCGCGATCACGCGAAAGGTCGCCAAGCGGCGGGTGGAAGGCCACACCGAGCCGGTGGAGGTCACCGAGGCCCTGGTGGGCGAGTTGCTCGGAGCGCCGCGGTTCGAGCACGAGGAGCTGGAGGAGCGCACGCGGATCCCCGGCGTGGCCGTCGGCATGTCGTGGACCCCGACCGGCGGCGAGATCCTGTTCATCGAGGCGACCAGGATGAAGGGCAGCAAGACGCTGACGCTGACCGGTCAGCTGGGCGATGTCATGAAGGAGTCCGCCCAGATCGCGCTGTCCTGGGTGCGGTCGCACGCCTCCGAGCTGGGCATCCGGTCCGATTACTGGGATACCTCGGACATCCACGTGCACGTGCCGGCCGGCGCGATCCCGAAGGACGGGCCGTCCGCAGGCGTCACGCTGGTGACGGCGCTCGTCTCGCTTATGACTCAGCGGCCAGTGCGTGCGGACGTGGCGATGACCGGTGAGGTGACGCTATCGGGCCGCGTGCTGCCGGTGGGCGGCATCAAGGAGAAGGTGCTCGGGGCTCGGCGGGCCGGCGTGAAGACGGTTATCTTGCCGAAAAGAAATGAGAAAAACCTGTTGGAGGACGTGCCGAGCCAGGTCCGGGATGGCATGACCTTCCACCTGGTGGATACGATGGATCAGGTGCTCAATCTGGCCTTGGAGGAGCCCATTCCCAAGGACCATCGGGTCCGGGAGTCGTTGCTCCAGGCCCGGAACTGATACGCAAGCTAGCGGAATAGAAGGAGAAGGGGCCGCCCGGCGCGGGCGGCCTCTTCGCTTGTCTGGAGGGGGGTGGCACGCCTCTTGGACCCCAGGGGCCCGTGCTCACCAAGCGGCTCCTCGGGGCGGCCTCAGGCCTGGTTGTCCTCCTCTGGGTGATGTCGGCCGAGGCTGAGAACTACCGCCTCGTCGACGGCAACGGAGTCATCCACCTCACCAACGCTCCCACCGATCCGCGTTACCGTGGGATGCCCATCGTCTCCGGCACCTCGACCGGCTGGCTCCGCCTGAGCGAAGCCTCGCATCATCAGTTCGCGGCCGACATCCGCGAGATTTCCCTCCGCCACGGCGTGGACCCGTGGCTGGTGGAGTCGGTGATCCGGGCCGAATCCGCCTTCAATCCGACCGCGGTCTCCCGCACCGGAGCGCGCGGGCTGATGCAGCTCATGCCGCGAACGGCGGCGATGCTGGGCGTGCGCGACCCGTTCAACCCGCGCGAGAACATCGAGGGTGGCGTCCGCCACCTGCGCTACCTGCTGGACCGCTACCCGGGCAACATCCCGCTCGCGGTGGCCGCCTACAACGCGGGCGAGCGCGCGGTCGACTCGCATCGCGGCATTCCCCCCTACGCGGAGACCCAGCAGTACGTACAGCGTGTGCTCGGGGGCGGTGGGTCCTGGTCCGGCCGTCGCGCCGGCCCCCTGCCGAAGGCGGTATACCGCTACGCGGGATCGGACGGCAGCGTGACCTACAGCAATCTGCCGCCCGGCAGCCGTCTCACCGTCTCCCGCTAGCCGGCCGGCGGCGCCTCGCCGGTCATCCGGACCGGTGCCAGACGAGATCCAGGAACCGATCCAGCAGCCCGTCCTTCACGAAGCGCTCCGCCGCCTCGGTGGTACCTCGAGGATCCATGCCCCAGAGCGCGGCCCGCTTTCCCTCTTCCTGGTTCATCTGGATGAAGACCTCCTGATCCCGCGTGAAGGCGAGCGGGAGGTCCTCGTACACCTGCGCGGTGAAGGCATTGACCCCGGGGCCCCCGATGGCGATGCCGGGAAACATCTCCGCCATCTCCTGGTTGAGCATCCACATGTCGGTGACGACCACCGCGCTTCGGTCCTGAAAGCCGTTCCGACGCGCGTTGATCTCGCGCTTCAGCTCGTAGGCCACCGGCCGGTCCTCTTCTTCCGGCAAGATGCCGTAACCGACCACCAGCAGGACGGTGCTCCGGATGTCGAAGTAGCGGGACATCAGCGGATCAGGCGTGCGAGCTCTCGGAAGGTGTCGGAGTCGGCCTGTCCCAGCAGCTGGAACAGGGCGGTCTCGGTGGTGGTGACCACTGCGCCGGCCTGACGCAGATAATCCATCGCGAGCCGCCAGTTCGCCTGCGTGCGCGACGTCACCGCGTCGGCCACCACGTGGACCCCGTAGCCGGCGGCCAGCAGGTCGAGCGCGGACATCAGCACGCACACGTGGGCCTCGATGCCGCCCAGAAGGATCTGTCGCTTGCCGGTGGAGGCCAACCGGGTGCGGAACGACTCCACCGCCCAGCACGAGAACGCCACTTTCTCGATCGGCTCGAGTCCAGTGGGCAGGGCCGCTTTCATCTCGGGCAGGGTGTGTCCCAGGCCTTTCGGGTATTGCTCGGTGGCCAGCGTCGGCAGCTCCAGGCGCTGGGCCGCCGCGGCCAGCACCTTCAGGTTGCGCATGACCTCCTCGCGATGGTCCGAATCCATGGCCGGGAACAGACGCTCTTGCACGTCGATCACGACCAGCGCGCTCTGCTCGCGCACGAGGGCCATCGGATGGGGCGGGGCGGGACGGGAGCCTGACTGGGGCATCGCGATCCTCCGGAGGTGGGGTCTCGAAGCGCCGCCATCCTCTCACATCTTCTGGTGGAGGCAAGCCGTCGTCGGACGGCGGCGCGGTCAGCGCGCCCGGTCGAGCGAGCGGTACTGGATGGCCTCGGCGACGTGCTCGGTGGCGATGCTGTCGGCGCCGGCCAGGTCGGCGATGGTGCGCGCCACCCGCAGCAGCCGGTCGTGGGCCCGCGCGGAGAGCCCCAGGCGCGTGACGGCCAGCCCCACGAGCCGCGCGGCCTCGGGGGGCAGGGCGCAGAAGCGGCGGATCTGACGGCCGGTCATGCGGGAGTTCGCATGCGTCCCGGTGCCCTTGAAGCGCGCGAGCTGCCGGGCTCGGGCCGCGAGCACGCGAGTGCGGATTGCCGAGGAGACCTCTCCGGTGCCGCTCCCGGTGAGCTCGGCGGGCGGCAGGGTGGGGATCTCGAGATGGACGTCGATCCGATCCAGCAGCGGACGGGAGAGGCGGCCGAGGTAGCGCGCGCGCTCGGGCGGCGAGCAGGCGCAGGCGGGCAGGGACGGGCATCCGCGCCGGCACGGATTGGCGGCGGCCACCAGCTGGAAGCGGGCGGGGAAGGCCACGGTGCCCGAGGCGCGCGAGACCACGACGCGCGCGTCCTCCAGGGGTTGCCGGAGGGCCTCCAGCACCCGCGTGGAGAACTCGGGGAGCTCGTCGAGGAACAGGACGCCGTGATGCGCCAGGCTGATCTCGCCCGGATGGGGTACCCCGCCCCCACCGATCAGGCCGGCCTCGGACGCGGTGTGGTGAGGACTCCGGAACGGGCGCGCGGTGAGCAACCCCTGGCCCGGCGTGAGCAGCCCCGCGACGCTCCAGACGGTGGACACCTCGATGGCCTCCTCCAGGGACAGCGGCGGCAGGATCGAGGCCACGCGGCGGGCCAGCATGGTCTTGCCGGTTCCGGGTGGCCCGATCATCAGGACGTTGTGCGCCCCAGCCGCGGCGATCTCGAGACCGCGCTTGGCGTGGGCGTGCCCCCGCACGTCGCAGAAGTCGAGGCTGCCGTCTCCATCACTCGGCACCAGACCGGGGGAGCCCCCGCCGGTCGGGGCGATCTCCCGCTCTCCGTTCAGGTATGCGACCGCGTCGTGCAGCGTGGTGACCGGGATCGCCTGGATGCCGGCGACCACGCTGGCCTCCGCCGCGTTGGCCGCCGGCACCAGCAGCGGGCCGAAGCCCTGGCGACGCGCGTGCAGCGCCACCGGCAGCACGCCGCGCACCGCGCGCACGCTGCCGTCGAGCGAGAGCTCGCCCATCACCAGGCAGGGCTCGAGCCGGCCGGGCTTGACCAGGCCGGTCGCGCAGAGGATGCCGAGCGCCACCGGCAGGTCGAAGGCCGCGCCCTCCTTGCGGAGCTCGGCCGGGGCCAGGTTCACCGTGATGCGGTCGACGGGGAACTCGAGCCCGATGTTCCGGATGGCGGCCCGCACCCGATCGCGGCTTTCGCGGACGGTGGAGTCCGGCAGCCCGACGGTGGTGAACGACGGCAGGCCCGGCGTGACGTCCACCTCCACGAAGACGGTGGCCGCCTCGACGCCGGCGATGGTGGCGGATCGCACGCGCGCGAGCACGCATGGAGTGTGGGAAGCGCCGGGAGAGGCGTCAATGCCTCGGGAAGGATACAGCCGGCCGCCCGGCCTCCTTGCCGCAGACATGACTCCGGAGAGCCGCCTCTGCTAGACTCGACGCCATGCGAGCGCTTCGGATCCTCGTGGTGGACGATCAGGAGCACATGCGGGAGCTGCTGGTGGAGGCGCTTTCAGCGGACGGACACAGCGTGGAGCCGGCCGAGGACGGCATGACCGCGCTCAAGATGTTCGACGCGCAGCCCTACGAGCTGGTGGTGAGCGATCTCCAGATGCCTCAGATGGACGGGCCCCGGCTCTACGGCGAGCTGCAGAAGCGGCGGCCCGGAGCCATGCCCGGCTTCGTGTTCATCACCGGGGAGGACGAGGCGCCCGAGTACCGGAAGTTCCTCCAGGACTCGAAGCTGCCGGTGGTCACCAAGCCCTTCAAGCTGAAGGAGTTCCGCCAGCTGCTCGGCACCCTGTTCCCGGGCGGGTAGCCCGCCCGGGCTACCGGCCGAGCAGCCGGTCCGCGGTGGCCCAGTACTCGCGCGCGAGGCGCTCCGCGTCGTCGCGGTCCCGCCTGGCCAGGCGCTGCTCCGCCTCGTCGCGCGCGGCGCTCATGCGAGCAGCGGCCTCCCGCCGCCGATCCCACGCGGTGGCCGCCGCCACCAGGGCCTCCGCGGCCCGCAGCCCCGGATCGGCAATTGCCCGGGCGGCGTCATCCTCCAGCGTCACGGTATGGCGCCGGCGTAGCGCATCGACCTCGTCCCGGATGGCCGCGGTGCCGGTGCCGACCTTCGCGGGCGCGTGCCTCCACTCCGCCGACAGCGCCCGGGTCCGCTCCTGCAGCCGGGCAAGGTCCTCCCGGAGCGCCGCGGTGCCCTGCTCACGCGCCAGCCGCAGCGAGGCCCCGTAGAGCGCGGGATCCTGCAACGCGAGCTGCAGCGAGGCGTTGAGTGCCTCGCGCACTCCGGCGAAGCGGTCCAGGCAGTCGAGGCCGATCTGCTCGCTCTGGAACAGGTCCGCCCCGGTGCGGGCGTTGGCGGTGGCCCGGGTCTCGAGGGCCTCCGCCTTGCGGGCCAGCTCCTTCCAGCGCTGGGCCTCCGCCGGGCTGCCGGTGGCCGCGGCCTGGCGCGCTCGATCCTGGAGCATCTTGAGGTCGGTGGCGAGCGAGGCGGTCCACACCGGCTGGGTCGCGCCGGCCATGCACTGCTGCTCCCGGGCGCTGTTGGCGGCCAGACGCATGCGCAGGCGGGAGATGGCGGCCGCGACGTCTTCCGTGCCGTCGCCGCGCGCGGGCGAGGCCGCGCCGAGCAGCAGCGCGGTAAGGGCGACCGCCGCGCTCGCGACCGGCCGCAGGGTGCGGGGTCCGTTCATCGGATCCTCAGCGCTTCCAGCAGACGACGGTGATGCCGCCGGCGCGCGGGTGATCACAGCGAGTCCAGCCGTCCCTGTCCTCCACCGCGGCCTGCGCCGTCTCCGGCGTGGACGCCGCACAACCGGCCAGCAGCAGCGAGGCACCGATGCCGATCACGGCGGTCAGCCTCAACAAACCCGACGGCCCGAAGCGCGTGAGCATCCCAAGCCCTCCTCGTGTCCCGCTGGGATAGCAATCGGGAGGCCATGCGATTACCTCAATAGATCCATGTGGTTGCGGGGCAGTTGCGACACGCGGCCACTCCGAACTTTGTCAGGGCCGGCCGGGAGTCTGCTACTCTTCGGCAGCGCGCATCAGCCGCGCGCAATCCCTTCGCGGAGATCCACCCGTGATCGATCGACTCGATTCCGTGCGCATCGAGGTGGTGCGCGACGACCCGACCCTGGCGCTGCCCGCATACGCTCGCGAAGGCGACGCGGGTCTCGACCTGGCCGCGGCGCAGCCCGCGACCCTGCCGCCGGGCGGCCGGGCCCTCGTTCCGACCGGGCTGCGCGTGGCCATCCCCCCGGGCTATGCGGGGCTGGTGCTGCCGCGCTCGGGGCTGGCGCTCCGCGCGGGGGTGACGGTGCTGAACGCGCCCGGCCTGGTCGATTCGGGCTACCGCGGCGAGATCGGCGTCCTGCTGATCAACCACGGGGCGGAGCCGGTGACGATCGCCCGCGGGGAGCGGGTCGCGCAGCTGGTGATCCAGGCGGTGGCGCGCGCGACCCTCGTGGAGGTGGGCGCGCTCGGCGAGAGCGCGCGCGGCGCCGGCGGCTTCGGCTCCACCGGGGTGTGACCCGGCGCCCGCCCTACTCGTTCAGGCGGCGGCGGAGGAACCCGAGCAGACCCTGCGGCATGAAGATCACCATGGCGGTGAAGATCACGCCCACCGGGATCAGGTAGAACTCGGTGAAGAAGCGGGAGAACCCTTCCCGCAGCAGCAGGAAGAACGCGGCGCCCACCAGCGGGCCCACCAGGGTGCCGATGCCGCCCATCACGTTGAAGATCACCACCTCGCCCGATATCAGGAAGAAGACGTAGTCGGGCGCCGCGAACCGGTTGTGGACCGCGTAGAGGACGCCGGCCAGCCCCGCGAAGAGGCCGGACAGCATGACCGCCACGATCTTGTACTGCTCCACCGCGTAGCCCACCGCGCGCGTGCGCGGCTCGTTCTCCCGGATGGACTGCAGCACCATGCCGAACGGAGACTGGGTGATCCGCCGCAGGACCAGGTAGGACACCGTCACGACCGCGAGCACGAACCAGTGCAGCGTGTTCGAGTCGAACGGCATCGAGAACAGGCCCGGGATGGCGAGGACCGGCCGCCGGAAGGAGAGCCCGTTCTCGCCTCCGGTGACCTCGGTCCAGGTGAAGATGATGACATAGAAGATCTGCGAGAAGATCAGCGTGGTGATCGAGAAGTAGATGTCGCGCAGGCGCGTGGAGAAGTAGGCCACGAACACCGCGACTCCCGCCGCGGCCACCAGTCCGTAGACGATGGCCAGCCACAGGCTCGGCGGCTTCACGCTGAGCAGCGCGGCGGCCGCCCCGTACATGCCGAGCCCGAAGAACGCGGAGTGACCGAACGAGACCATCCCGGTGTAGCCGATCAGGATGTCGGAGGACATCGCGAGCAGCCCCCAGATCAGGATCTCGGTCACGAAGCGGCGCCAGAACTCGGGCAGCACCAGCGGCGCCACGATCAAGAGAACGAGCACCAGCGTGAAGCCGGTCCAGAACGCGACGGGCGAGTGCCGGCTCATCACTTCGGGGTCGGGACGAACAGGCCGGTGGGGCGGAAGAGCAGCGTGAGGATCAGGGCCACGAACGAGACGATCACCGCCTGGGCCGGACTCACCCACAGGGAGGCGTAGGCCTCGAGCAGGCTGATGAAGATCGACGCCGCGATCGATCCGCCCAGGTTGCCCATCCCGCCCACCACCACCACGATGAAGGCCTTCAGCACCCAGTCGAGCCCCATCGCGTGGTTGACGCCGACCAGCGGACCGAACAGCACCCCGCTCGCCGCGGCCATGCCCGCGCCGATCGCGAACACCGCGGTGTGCACCCACGGCACCGGGATGCCCATGGCGGCGGCCATCACCCGATCCTGGGTGGTGGCGCGGATCCAGATGCCGTAGGTCCCGAACTTCAGGAAGAGCCAGAGCGCCCCGATGATCGCCGCCGACAGCCCCGCGATCGCCAGCCGGTACCAGGGATAGTCCAGGTAGAAGAGCGTGAAGTGCCCGGTGAAGGGCTCGGGGATCTTGCGGGCCACCGGGCCGAACTGCCAGAGGGCGTAGTTCTGCAGCACCAGGGACAGCCCGAAGGTGGCCAGGATGGTGGTGAGCGGGTCGCGCCCGAGCAGCGGCCGCAGGGTGGTGATCTGGATCACCGCGCCCAGCAGCGCGATGACCAGGGTGGCCACCACCAGGGCGAGCCAGAAGCTGCCGCTGGCCACGATGGTGATCACGCCCACGTACGCGCCCAGCATGAACAGCTCGCCGTGGGCGAAGTTCACCACGTCCATGATCCCGAAGATGAGGGTCAGCCCCGACGCCACCAGGGCGAGGATCATCCCGGTCACGATGCCGTTGACGGTCTGGATGAGAATCTGATCGAGCAGCATGGTCGGGCTATATTCCCATGTACTGGTGGATGACCGCGGGGTCGGCGCGCAGCTCGGCCGAGCCGGCGTGGTGGCGCACCACGCCCTTCTCCATGAGGTAGACGCGCTGGCAGGCCTCCAGGGTCAGCGGCACGTTCTGCTCGACGAGGAGGATGGCCACCCCCTCCTGGTGGAGCGCCTCGATGATGTGGCTGATCTGGGACACCATGCGCGGCATCAGCCCCTCGGTCGGCTCGTCGAGCAGGATGATCTTGGGCTCCAGCATCATGGCCCGCGCGATCGCCAGCATCTGCTGCTCGCCGCCGGACAGCGTTCCGCCGGCCTGGTTGCGCCGCTCCGCGAGGACCGGGAAGTAGCGGTAGACCTTGTCGAGCAGCGCCTGCTTGCGCGTCTCGTCGAGACCGCCGCGATCCAGGCCGGTGCGCAGGTTCTCCATGACGGTGAGCAGGCGGAAGATCCGCCGATCCTCCGGCACGTAGGCGATGCCGAGCCGCGCGAGCCGGTGCGGAGGGAGCCCGGTGATGCCCCGCCCCTCGTAGCGCACCTCGCCCCGGCTCGGCTTCACCAGCCCCATCACCGTCTTCAGCGTGGTGCTCTTGCCGACGCCGTTGCGTCCGAGGAGCCCGACCACTTCTCCGGGGCGCACCTCGAGGGAGACGCCGTGGAGGATGTGGCTCTTGCCGTAGTAGGTGTGGATCTCCTCCACGGACACGAGCGGGGCGGCGGCGGACGCGGAGCCGCTCACGTCTTGAGGTAGACCTCCAGCACCCGGGGGTTGCGCTGGATCTCCGCGGGGCTGCCGTCGGCCAGCACCTCGCCGTAGTGGAGCACGGTGATGTGATGGCAGAGCTCCATCACCACCTGCATGTCGTGCTCGACGATGAGGATGGTCAGGTCCTTGGCGATGCGTCGCACCAGGTGCATCGTGTCGTGCGTCTCGGCCGCGCTCATCCCCGCGGTCGGCTCGTCCAGGCAGAGCAGCTGCGGCTCGGTGGCGAGCGCGATACCGATCTCGAGGTTGCGCTGCTCGCCGTGCGAGAGATTGGCGGCCAGCTCGTACGCCTTGTCGCGCAGGCCCACCGCCTCCAGCGCCGCCTCCGCCTTTTCCCGGATGTCGCGGTAGGCCCGGTGGTGGGTGAGCAGCGCCCAGCTGTGCCGGCGCGACTGGGCCGCGATGCGCACGTTCTCGAGCGTGGTGGCGTTGGGCAGGATGTTGGTGATCTGGTAGGAGCGCGCGATGCCCTTCTGGGAGATGCGGTTCGGGGGCAGGCCGGTGACGTCCTCGCCGTTCAGCCACACGTGCCCCGACGTGGGGCGCAGCACGCCGGTGAGGCAGTTGAAGAATGTGCTCTTGCCCGCGCCGTTGGGGCCGATGATCGCGCGGATCTCGCCGCGCGGGACCTCGATGTTGACGTTGTTGAGCGCGGTGAGCCCACCGAAGCGCACGGTGAGCCCCTCCGTGCGCAGGATCGGTCCACCGGCGCCGCGCCCCGCGGCCGCCGCGCCCGTCGGAGCGGCGGGGCGGGGGACGGCGCCGGTCGACGACTCCGCCGTCACTAGGCGAACTTGCAGGCCGGCGGGAAGACGGTCTTCTCCTTCGGGACCACCTCCACGATCTTGTGCTTGCCGCCCTTGATCTCGAAGATGAACTCGCTGAGGAAGGCCTGGTGGTCTTCCTTGCGCAGGGTCTTGTCGCCCTGCGGGAAGTCGTCGCCCGCCTTGACCTCGAGGCCCTCCAGCGCCTCGATCAGCTTCGGGGTGTCCTCGCGGCCCCGGAAGCCCGACTTCTGCATGCCGAGCTTGAGGAAGTTCATCGCCTCGAAGTTGGACTGCACGTAGCGGTCGGGCAGCGGGCCGGAGGGATCGATCTGCTTGAGCCGCGCCACCGCCTCGTCGAAGAACTTCTTGTGGGCCGGGGTGTTCAGCGGCCCCTCCATGACCGGGATGTACCGGTTGATGCCCACGAAGCCCTCGATCTTGTTGCCGAGCGCAGGCAGGTTCGTGGACTCCGCGATGGCGCCGTCGCCGGCCCACTTGTACTTCTTGGTGAGCCCCAGGTCGTAGGCCTGGTTGCCGATGGTGACGCCGTCCTTGCCGAAGAAGATGCCGAAGAAGCCGTCGAAGGAGCCGGTGACCTTGGAGAGGAACGCGGTCATGTCCGCGGTCCCGAGCGGGATCCCCATGGTACCGACGATCTCCCCGCCCGCCTTCTTGATCTGCTCGCTGTAGGCGTCCTTGGTGGACTGCCCCCAGGAGTAGTCGGCGTAGGCGATGAACCACTTCTTGCCCATCTTCTTGACCAGGTAGGGCGCGAACGCCACCGCCTGGGCGGGCGCGTAGTCGAACGGACGGAAGGTGTAGCGGCTGCACTTGCTGGTGGTGATGGTGGTGTCGAGGCACACCCCGATCATGTTGACGATCTTGTGCTCGTCCCAGATCGGCATGCACGCGAGGCACACGTTGGAGAGGAAGCCGCCCTGGTGGGCGTCGATCTTGTCCTCGGTTGCCAGCTTCTCGGCCTTCCGCTGGCCGACGTCCGGCTTCGACTCGTAGTCGGCCACCACCAGCTCGATGGGCCGCCCGTTGACGCCGCCCGCCTTGTTGATGCGGTCCACCGCCATCTGGGTGCCCACGAGCGCGGTCTTGCCCCCGGCCGCGGCCGCCCCCGAGAGGGGCTGGAGCGCGCCGATCTTGAGCGGCTTGGCCTGCCCGAAGGCGTCGCGCCAGGGAGCCGGCACCAGCATGCCGGAGCCGAGGGCGCCCGCGGCGGCCGCGCTCAGGCCGAGCCAGCGCCGCCGGGTGATCTTGCCCTGGTACCAGTACTCCTCGTTGTCGGTCTTGGCCATTGGGGAAGCCTCCTTTTCCTGCGCAATCGAGCCGCTCAGTGAGAAGTTCCCGCCACCGCGGCCAGCGACTCCTCGAACACCTGGAGCGTGCGGGCGACGTCGGCGTCCGTATGGGCGAGCGAGACGTAGAATTTCTGGGCCGCCTTCACGACCCCCCGGCGCAGCATCTCGCGAGTGAAGGCGGCGTGGCGATCGCGGTCGGCGCCGAGGGTGGCCCGGTAGTCCACGACGGGCCGGTCGGTGAAGTAGATCTCGAAGACCGGTGGCTCGCCCGCCACCTGCGCCGCGAGCCCCGCGCAGCGGGCCGCGTCCTCGAGCCCCTGCTTGAGGCGCGCCCCGGTCGCGAAGAGCCGTTCGTAGGCGCCGGGCTTGCGCAGCTCGGCCAGGGTGGCGAGGCCCGCGGCGGCCGCGACGGGGTTGCCGTTGAGGGTGCCGGCCTGCTGCACGAACTGCCCGGTGCCCTCCAGCTCGTGCGAGAAGTGGCGCATGATGTCGCGCCGCCCCGCCACCGCGGCGAGCGGGAAGCCGCCGCCCACGATCTTGCCGAAGGCGGCCAGGTCCGGCACGACGCCGTAGCGCTGCTGGGCGCCCCCGTACGCGAAGCGGAAGCCGGTGACGATCTCGTCGAAGATGAGGGGCACGCCGTGCCGCGAGGTCACGGCCCGCACGCCCTCGAGAAAGCCCGGCTGCGGCACGATCAGTCGCTGGAACGGCTCCATGATCACCGCGGCCAGATCGTGGTGGTGCTCCTCGATCATCGCTTCCGCGGTGGCCGCGTCGTTGAACGGGGCGATCAGCACCTCGCCCTGGATCGCGTGCGGGATGCCGGCGGAGTCGGGAGTGGGCGCGGGAAAGGCCTTCGGCTCGCGCGGGCCCACGCTCATCAGCGAGTAGTCGTGCACGCCGTGGAAGCCGCCCTCGAACTTGAGGATCTTGTCCCGTCCGCGATAGGCGCGCGCCACCCGCAGCGCGAAGAACGTGGCCTCGCTGCCGGTGCTGCAGAAACGGACCTGCTCCGCGCAGGGCACCGCCCGGCAGATCTCCTCGGCCAGGGCCAGGGTCGGCTCGCTCAGCTGGAAGTAGGTCGTGCCCTTGCGCAGCTGCGCCTCGACCGCGGCCACCACCGCCGGATGGGCGTGCCCGAGGACGAGCGGACCGCTGCCCAGGATGTAGTCGATGTACTCACGACCCGAGACGTCGCGAAGCCGCGCCCCGTGGGCCTCGCGGACCACGAAGGCCATCTCCTGCGGGGCGTAGTACCCGCCCAGGACGCCGCCGGGCAGGACTCGCATCGCCTTGTGGAGCAGAGCTTCTTCGTCGGAGCTACGACCGGCTGGACCTGCCATTCCACCTCGCTGGGACGGAGAGATTGGCGGGTTTTATACCGTAAAGGGGCCCTGGCCGCAAGAGCGCAACACAGATGGGAGGGTCTCGCCGGGCGTAACGGGCCGGCGAAGACCGCTCCGGCCCGGGGCTAGGCCGACAGGTTGGCCGCGCGCAGCGCCAGCCGGATCCGGTGCCGCTCGTCGTCGGAGACGGGGGTGAGCGGAGGCCGCACGTGAGCGGCCGGGATGCGCCCCAGGATGGCGAGCGCCTCCTTCATCCGGTTGTGCATGTCCACGAACGGGGGCGCATAGAACACCCCGACGAGCGGGGCCAGGCGGTCGTTGATGGACCGCGCCTCGTCGAGACGCCCGGCCCGCACCGCCGCGAGCAGCGCGGCCTGCAGGTCCGCGACGACGCTGCCCATGCCGGAGATGCAGCCGTCGGCCCCGAGCGTGAAGCTCGCCATCAGCGACATCGTGAAGGAGGACATGATGGCGACCGGCCGGCCGGTGGCCCGCACCGCGCGCAGGTTCTTCTCGTAGCTCACGATGTCGTTCGACCACTCCTTGATCGCGGCGACGGTGGGGATCTTGCAAAGCTCGGCCAGCGTCTCCGGGCTGTAGCCGATGCCCGAGGCGACCGGGTACTCGAAGACCACCAGGGGCAGGTCGACCGCGTCGGCGAGCGTCTGGAAGTGACGCAGCACCATGTCGGGCTTGAGCTGTGCGCCCCACATGAACAGCGTGGGCGGGAAGACCAGCAGCCCCGCCGCGCCCGCCGCCTGCGCGTCGCGCGCCAGCTCCACGGCCTCGAGCGTGCCGTCGGAGTAGACGCCGCTGACCACCGGCACCTTGCCGGCCACCTCGTCCAGCGCGATGTCGAGCGCGCGCCGGCGCTCGTCCCGGGTGAGGGAGGCCACCTCCGCCGCGTGGCCGTTCGCCACCAGCCCGGTGACCCCCGGCGCGTCCACCAGCCAGCGCAGGTGCTTGCGGTAGGCGGGCTCGTCGATGGCGAGGTCGGCGGTGAACGGCAACAGGTTGGCCGGCATGCATCCGTGAAAGCGCAGGGTGTGGCTCATGGGGTCGACCTTAGCACACGGAGGCGGCCCACTTCACCAGCCCGCCAGCTCGTCGGCCACCTGCTTGGCCGACAGCACGCGGGCGTAGGCCCGGCGGACGATGTCGAGGGTGGCGCGCTGGATCTCGGGCCAGAGGGTGGCGACCCCGTCCTCCACGACCACCATGCGGTACTCGCGGTTGAAGCCCCCGACCACGGTGGCGAGCACGCAGATGTCGGTCATGGTGCCGGTCAGCACGAGCGTGGTGACGCCGCGAGCTCGCAGGGCCCCGTCGAGCACGGTGCCGTTGAAGCCGTCGTAGTAGTGCTTGCGGACCACGAGCTCGTCGGGCCGAGGCGCCAGCTCCGGGATCACCGCGGTATGCGGGTCGCCCTCGAGGCAGGATGAAGACGGCCGCCCGAAGCCGGTCGGCATCCCGGGCTCGGCCGGGCGGTGCTCGGGGTGCAGCTCGCCCACCAGCAGGGGCGCCGCGGGCGAGTAGGTGAACTCGGTGAAGACCACCGGCAGGCGCTTCTCGCGGAAGACCTCGATGAGGGCCTGGATGCGCGGCACCACCTCGCGGGCGGGCGGCACCTCCATCGCCTGGCCCTCATCCACGAAGGCGCGCTGCATGTCGACCACGAGCAGCGCGGTGCGCCCGGGGTCGAGGGGGAGGGTCGTCCGGAACAGCTCGTCGCGGTGCAGCGGTCGCTCCTCTCCGCTCGGGGCGGCGCCTCGCACTAGCACTACTTCTTCGAACCGCTCACGCCTCTCAGGAGGTTTACTTCTTCAAACCTTACTTGATTCGCTCGGCTCGCCTTCGGCTCGCCTCGCACTACCACGCGCTCACCGAGAACGCGTTCGGGATGTGGCGGATGGCCTTGACCGCGCCCTCGTCGTTGAAGATCACCGAGACCACGTCGAACCGGCACGAGACCTGGCGGAGACGCTTGAGCTTCAGGTAGCCCTGAGCCAGCTTCCCGAGCCGGTTCTGCTTGCGGGTGTTGACCGCGGCCTGAGGCGGATCGCCCTCCATGTCGCGCCGGGTCTTCACCTCGACGAAGACGAGGGTCTTGCCCTCCTTCGCCACGAGGTCGATCTCCCCCGCGCGCGTGCGGACGTTGCGATCCAGAATCGCGAAACCGCTGCGGGTCAGGAACCGCGCGGCCTCCTCCTCTCCTCTCTCTCCGGTGACCTTTCGGGTGTCGGTTGGCACGTCCCTACTCCTTGACCATCTCGAGATCGTCCATCACGAATCCGCTTCGATCCACTGCATCTCGCTCCGCGAGAACAGCGAGAGCTGGTTCCACAGCCCGGCAAAGGTGCGGCGGTGCAGCGAGCAGGGCCCGTGCCGCTCCAGCGCCTCGCGGTGCTCCGGAGTAGCGTAGCCCTTGTGCCGGATGAATCCGTAGAGCGGGAACTCGCGGTGGGCATCGTCCATGATGCGGTCCCGCGTGACCTTGGCCACGATGGAGGCCGCCGCCACCGAGGCGGAGCGGCGATCGCCCTCGACCAGGTTGCGCTGCGGGCAGGCGAGCCCCGGCACCTCCACGAAGTCGGTCAGCACGAAGTCCGGCGGCAGCGGGAGCGACGCCAGGGCCTGGGCCATGGCCAGACGGGTGGCCTGCAGGATGTTGATGCGATCGATCGTGACGTGATCCACCACCGCCACTCCCACTCCCAGCGCCCGCTCGTGAATGATCTCGAACAGCTCCGCCCGCCGCTCCGGATCCAGCCGCTTCGAATCGTCGACGCCGCGGATCCTCGTCCCCGGGGCCAGCACCACCGCCGCCGCGACCACCGGCCCCGCCAGCGGGCCGCGGCCTGCCTCGTCCACTCCCGCGAGGCGCGTCACCCCCCGCCGCCACGCGGCGTGCTCGAACCGGTACGGGGCTCCGGAGCCCACGCCCGCGGCTCAGCTCGAGTGCTCGCCCGACGCCGGTACCGCGGCGACGCGCTTCTCCTTGAGCCGCGCCGCCTTGCCCACCAGGTCGCGGAGGTAGTAGAGCTTCGACCGCCGCACCGCCGCGCGCTTGGTGACCTGGATCTTGTCGATGCGCGGCGAGTGCACCGGGAAGGTGCGCTCCACCCCCACGCCGTACGAGATGCGGCGAACCGTGAAGGAGGCGCCGGTGCCGCTCCCGCGACGTCGGATCACCACGCCCTCGAACGCCTGCAGGCGCTCCTTCTCGCCCTCGACGACCTTGACCATCACCTTGACGGTGTCCCCGGGTCGGAAGCCGCCCCGGTCCTTCTTGAGGTCGCCCGCCTCGACGATTCGGATCGCTTCCATGATCTGACGCTCCTCGCTCGCTGAAGTTAGTCCAGAAAATCGTCCGGCGTCCGGCCCTGCCGGAACCCGTCCGTCCACTTCTGCTCTTCCGGCGTGAGATCCGCCGTCTCCAGGAGATCCGGCCGCCGCCGCCACGTGCGCCAGAGCGACATGACCTGGCGCCAGCGCGCGATCCGGCCGTGATCGCCGGAGCGCAGCACCTCGGGCACGCTCCGGCCCCGAAAGACCTCCGGCCGCGTGTACTGGGGATGCTCCAGCAGCCCGCGGGCGAACGAGTCGTGCGCGGGCGCTCCATCGTCGCCCAGCGCGCCGGGCAGGAGACGCACCACCGCGTCCGTCACCACCAGCGCGGCCGGCTCCCCTCCGCTCAGCACGTAGTCGCCGATGGACAGCTCCTCGTCCGCCACCGTCTCGGCGACCCGCTCGTCCACGCCCTCGTAGCGCCCGCACAGCAGGATCAGCCGCGGCTCGCGCGCCAGGTCGCGGGCCACCGCCTGGGTGAAGCGCCGGCCCGCCGGGCCCAGCAGGATCACCCGGGCCGGGCCGCCCTCGGCGCGCAGGGCGTCCACCGCGGCCGCCAGCGGCTCGGGCTTGAGCACCATGCCGCCCCCGCCCCCGAACGGCGGCTCGTCCGTCACGCGATGGCGGCCGGTCGCGTGCTCCCGCAGGTCGTGGACGCGCACGTCCACGATCCCGCGGCCGCGGGCCCGCCCCAGGATGGACTGGGCCAGCGGCGCCTCCAGCATGGCCGGGAACAGGGTCACGAGGTCGATCCTCACAGCTCGAGCAGCCCTTCCGGCGGATCGATCACGATGCGCCGCTCCGCCACGCTCACCTCCACCACGATCGAGGGCACCGCCGGGATCAGCCGCTGGCGGTGGTCCTCGTCCTCGACCACCCACAGGTCCTGCGCCCCGCTCTCCACCCGGAGGAACCGGCCCACCGGACGTCCGTCGGTGGTCTCGACGGCGGCGCCTTCGAGCTGCCACGGGTAGAACTGCCCCTCGGCCAGCGGCAGGGCCTCGTCGCGCGCCACCGCGAGGAGGCGCCCCTGGAAGCGCCGCGCCGCCTCCGGCGAGTCGACGCCGTCCATGCGCACGAACACGGTGTCGGCCTCGAAGCGGCACGAGGCGATGCGGCAGTCCTCGCGCCGGTCTCCCTGCGGCTCCCAGAGCACGCAGCGGTCCAGCCGCTCGAACCGCTCCCGGGGCCGGTCGGTGAGGGGACGCACCTTGAGCTCGCCGCGCAGCCCGTAGGGCCGCAGCACCTCGCCCACCGCGACGAGCGGCGCGTCCGTCACCGACCTACGCCTTGGCCGCGGTCCCCACCCGCGCCAGCAGGTTCTTCACCGTGTTGCTCGGCTGCGCGCCCTTCTTGATCCACTCGTTCACGCGCTCCACCTCGATCTTCACGGTGGGGGGATTCGTGAGCGGGTTGTAGTGCCCGAGCACCTCGATGAACTTGCCGTCCCGCGCCGCGCGTGAATCCGCCACCACCACGCGGTAGGCCGGCTTGCGCGTGGTTCCCGTCCGTCTCAGCCTGATGTGCACCGCCACTGGTCACCTCTCCTCTCGGTTGTGCGTCGCCATGCTCAGCGCGGCAGGAAGGGAAGGGCGCCCTTGAACTTGCCCATCCGTCCCTCCATCTGCTTGAGCCCCTTCATCATCTTCCGCAGCTGCGCGTACTGCTTGAGCAGCCGGTTCACGTCCGACACGCTGGTGCCGCTGCCCCGCGCGATCCGCGCGCGGCGGCTGCCGTTGATCACCGCGGGATCCCGTCGCTCGAGCGGCGTCATCGAGGCGATGATCGCCTCGTAGCGGTGGAGCTCCTTCTCCTCGCCCGCCATCTCCTTGGGGAGCCCCTTCGCCCCCTTGAAGAAGGGCACCATGTCGAGGAGCTGCCCGAGGGGCCCCATCGAGCGCAGCTGCTTGAGCTGGGTCGCGAAGTCCTCCAGGGTGAAGGAGTCCTCGCGGATCTTCTGGGCCAGCTCCTCCGCCTGGTTGGCGTCGACGGTGGCCTGCGCCTTCTCCACCAGCGAGAGGACGTCGCCCATGCCGAGGATGCGCTGGGCCACGCGGTCGGGATGGAAGGGCTCGAGCGCGTCCGTCTTCTCGCCCACGCCCACGAACGCGATGGGCCGGCCGGTGACCTCGCGCACCGACAGCGCGGCTCCCCCCCGCGCGTCGCCGTCCATCTTGGTGAGGACCACCGCGTCGATGCCGATCGCCGCGTTGAACTTGTCGGCGACCGTGACCGCGTCCTGACCGGTCATGGCGTCGACCACCAGCAGGACGTGGTGGGGGCCCACCGCCTGCTTGATCGCGCGGAGCTCGTCCAGCATCTCCTCGTCGATGTGCAGGCGCCCCGCGGTGTCGAGGATGAGCGGGGACAGGCCCCGCCGCGCCGCCTCGTCCCGCGCGGTCGAGCAGATCGCGACCGGGCTCTGGTCCGCCTCGCCCACCACCGGCACGCCCAGCTGCGCGCCCAGCGTCTTCAGCTGATCGATCGCGGCGGGCCGGTAGACGTCGGCCGCGGCCAGCATCGGATGCTGGCCCTGCTTCTGGAAGTGACGGGCGAGCTTCGCCGCGCTCGTGGTCTTGCCCGAGCCCTGCAGGCCCACCAGCATGATCACGGTCGGCGGGTGCGGCGCCATGGCGAGGCGATGCCCGGCGCCTCCCAGCAGCTCGACCAGCTCGTCGCGCACCACCTTGACCACCTGCTGACCCGGGGTGAGCGACTGCAGCACGTCCTGCCCGACCGCCTTGACGCGGACGCGCTCGACGAACGTCTTCACGACCTTGAAGTTGACGTCGGCCTCCAGCAGCGCCAGCCGCACCTCGCGGAGGGCCTCCTGGATGTTCTCCTCCGTCAGCCGGCCGTAGCCGCGCAGACGGTCGAGGATGCCGGTCAGACGACTGGTCAGACTGTCGAGCATTGGCGTTTTACCACCTGGCAGACTGCGCCTGGAAACGCTAAAGACTACTGGCGTGCAGCTAAAAAGTCAAGCGCTTCTCGCTACTTCCGCAGCAGTCCGCAGTGCGGTCACCGCCGCCCCCGGGTCGGGAGCTCCGAAGACCGAGGAGCCGGCCACCAGCATGGTGGCGCCCGCCTGGGCCAGGGCGGCCGCGTTGGCCACCTTGACCCCCCCGTCCACCGACAGCAGGGTGTCCCGCTTGCCCAGCATGGCCCGGATCCGACGCAGCTTGTCGTAGGCCGTCGGGATGAAGGACTGCCCGGCAAAGCCGGGGTTTACCGACATCACCAGGACGAGGTCCAGGTCGTCCAGCACGTACTCGAGGGCCCCCGGACCGGTCGCCGGGTTGAGCGCCGCTCCCGCCCGGGCGCCGGCCTCCCGGATCATGTGGAGGCCCCGCTCCAGATGGGCGCAGGCCTCCACGTGGAGCGTCACGTAGTCCGCCCCGGCCTTCACGTAGGTGTCGACCCAGCGCTCCGGCTCCTCGATCATCAGGTGCACGTCGAGCGGCAGGCGGGTGCGCTTGCGGATCGACTCGATCACCGGGGGGCCGATGGTCAGGTTCGGCACGAAGTGGCCGTCCATCACGTCCACGTGGAGCAGGTCGGCCCCGGCCGCCTCCACCCGGGCGATGGCGTCCCCGAGGGCGGTGAAGTCGGCGGACAGGATGCTGGGGGCGATCTTCATGGTGCGACCTTACCCGAAAGCGGGCGGGTGGGCTAGCGTCGGCCCGCGCGCGCCAGGCGGACGGCGCTGAAGCCGTCGGTCCCGTGGACGTGGGGCAGGCAGCGGACGAAGCCCTCTCGGTCCGGGGCCACCGGGAAGTCGGCCGGCGGCTCGATGCCCCAGTCGGGATGCCCGGCCAGGAACTCGCGGACGATCAGGTCGTTCTCCTCCGGCTCGAGGGAGCAGGTCGCGTAGACCAGCCGGGCCCCGGGCCGGGCGAGCGCGGCCGCGGACGCGAGGATGCCGCGCTGCTTGTCGGCCAGGCGCGCCAGGTCCGTCTCCTCGCGCTTCCATTTCACATCCGGGTTGCGGCGCAGCACGCCCAGGTTCGAGCACGGGGCGTCCACCAGGACGCGATCGCACCGGTCCTTCCAGCGGACGCCGACCGCGGCCACCCCGCCGGCATGCGTCTCCACGATGGTGACGCCGAGGCGCGCCGCGGCCTGGTCGAGGAGGCGCAGGCGCGCCGCGATCGGATCCATGGCCACGATGCGCCCGCGGTTGTCCATGAGCTGGGCCAGGTGCGTGCTCTTGGTGCCGGGCGCCGCGCACGTGTCCGCGACGAGGTCGCCCGGCTGCGGCGCGAGCAGGCGCGCGACCAGCATCGACGCCTCGTCCTGGATCGCGCACCAGCCCGCCGCGAACGCGGCCCAGCGGCCGACCGAGCCACGGCGCAGCGTCAAACCCTCCGGGGCGAGGGCGGTGGGCTCGGTCTCGGCCAGCTCCTCGTCGCGCAGCCGCGCGGCCAGGTCCTCCCGTGAGATGCGGAGGGTGTTTGCGCGGATCGTGATCGGCGGGCGCTCGTTGAGTGCGGCCATGAGCCGACCGGCCTCGTCGGGGCCGTAGCGCGCGATCCACCGCGCGGCCATCCAGTCGGGGAACGACCACCGCACGCCCGCGGCCTCCACCGGATTGACGGGCGGCCGCGGCGGTCCGGGCGCGCGCGTGAACGAGCGCAGCACCGCGTTGACGAACTCGGCCGGACCCGGGGTGCGGGATTTCAGGCGCGCCACGCTCACCGCCTCGTCCACCGCGGCCCAGCGCGGCACCCGGTCCAGGAACAGGAGCTGGTAGAGGGTGAGCCGCAGCAGCGCGCGCACCCACGGATCGAGCTTCGCCAGCGGCCGGTTGAGGTGCGGGGCGAGCCGCCAGTCGAGGTGGCGCCGCCAGCGCAGCGTGCCGTAGACGATCTCGGTGCAGAGCGCGGCGTCGCGCGGATCCAGGCGCGCGCGGTCCAGCGCGTGCTCGAGCGCGATGTCGGCGAAGGCGCGGTCGCGCTCCACGCGCACCAGGATGTGCAGCGCCTCGTAGCGCGCCTGCGACACCGGCCCCGCCTTGAGCACCGGGCTCACGGGCCGGGCTCGGTCACGCGCGCGCCGGCGTGGAGCCGGGCCCCGCGGAGGAAGTCGGCCCACGGCATCGTCTTGCGGTTCTCGGGCTGGACCTCGACGGGCAGCAGCAGACCCGAGCCGGTGGCGATGGCGAGGGGGGCCCCGGGTCTTGCGTCCGGGGAGAGGGGCACGAGGGTCCCGGGTACGGCGGGTGCGGGGTCGGGGAGCGCGCGGGCGCGCCAGATCAGCACGCGGCCCACGGGCGTCTGCAGCGCGGCGCCGGGCCACGGGTTGCAGCCCCGCACGCGGTTCACCAGGTCGCGCGCCGGCTCCGCCGGCCGCAGCCAGCCGTCCTCCTTCTTCAACCGCGGCGCGAGCGTGGCCTGCGTGCCATCCTGCGGGATCCGGGGCAGCGTATCGATCTCCTCGAGCGTGCGCAGCAGGAGTCGGGCCCCGAGTCCGGCCAGGCGCTCCGACAGCTCTCCCGCGGTCTCCTCGGGACCGATGGGCGTCGACTCGCGCAGGAGCATGTCGCCGGTGTCCATGCCCGCGTCCATCTGGAAGGTGGTGACCCCGGTCTCGGTCTCGCCCCGGATGATCGCCCACGCGATCGGCGCGGCGCCCCGGTAGCGCGGAAGCAGCGAGGCGTGGACGTTGATCGAGCCCCGCGCCGGCACGTCGAGGACCGCCTTGGGCAGGATCTGCCCGAACGCGACCACCACCGCGACCTCCGCGCCCAGCTCGGCGAGGCGCTCGGGCCAGCCCGGATCGCGCAGGCGCGGCGGCTGCAGCACCGGCAGGCCCGCCTCGAGCGCGCGCCGCTTCACCGGGGAGGCGACGACCGGGCGACCGCGGCCCGCCGGCCGGTCGGGCTGGGTGACGACGCCCACCACCCGGTGATGGGCGAGCAAGGCCTCGAGCGTCGGCAGGGCGAAGGCCGGGGTGCCGTAGAACAGCACGCGCATCCCCGACCGCCTAGAGGGCGAAGGCGTGGTGCCCCGACTCCTTGGGGAAGCCGTCCTTCTGGATCTTCTTCTTGATGCGGTCTCGCGTGACCGGCGGGAGGCGGTCGATGAAGAGCACGCCGTCCAGATGGTCCAGCTCGTGCTGCACGATCCGCGCCTTGAGCCCGCTGGCCTCGAACGAGACGGGCCGGCCGTCGGCGTCGATGGCGGACACCGCGATGCTCCGGCTCCGCTCCACCTCCGCGAAGATGCCGGGCAGGGACAGGCACCCTTCCTCTTCCTGTACAGTCCCGCTGCGGGACTCGATGACCGGATTGAGGAGCGCCTGCACCCCGCGCTTGCCGTCGTCCATGACGAGGATGCGGTGGGACAGCCCCACCTGCGGGGCGGCCAGGCCGACGCCGACCTGGTGCCACATGGTGTCGGTCATGTCGGCGATGATCTGCCTGATCTCCGGCGTGATGTCCCGCACCGGGGCGGCCACCTGACGCAGCACCGGGTCGCCGTACAGTCTCACCGTCAGCAGGGCCACTGGCCTCGTCTCCTCGTCAGCTGTTGTCCTGCGGATCCATCTCTACTTCTACCACACCGGCCGAGCCCCGGCGCTTGCCGAGCAGGGGACGGAGCGCGGGGGCCAGACGGTGCGGCAGGTCGGCGGGCCCCTTCACCACGAAGCGCCAGCGCCCGGTGCGCGTCCGCGCCGGGCTCGCGGAGGCGGGCGGGTAGATCGTGAGCCCCTCCAGGCCGCGGAGCGCGGCCGCGCATTCCTCCGCGAGAGCGCGGGCGCGGTCGTCCTCGCGCGCGCGGGTCGAGATCTGGCAGAGCCGGCGGAAGGGCGGATAGCCCAGCTCCGCCCGGAATCGAAGCTCCTCCTTGTAGAAGATCGCGCGATCCTGGGCCTGGGCGGAGCGGACCGCGTAGTGCTCCGGGTGCTGGGTCTGCACGATGACCCGGCCGTCCGGCATCACCGCCTCCGCGGCCGCCCACAGGAGCTGCCACGCGCGCTCGCCGGCCCGGAAGTCCGGGACGCGGAGCAGCCCGTCGAGCGCGACGAAGCCCACGCAGCCGACGGAGCGCGCGGGCAGGAGGCGGAGCAGGGCCGGGGTGCCGATCACCACCTGCGCGTCCTGGCTCTGACGCGAGACGCCGAGGCGCGGAAACCGCCGTACCACCGAGACCTGCACGCGCTCGGGGTCCCAGCCGAACGGGGAGAGCCGGTGGCCGCCGCAGTCCGCGCACTGCTCGGGCGGAGCATCCCGGCGCGCGCACAGCGGGCAGCGCAGCTCCTGCCGGTCCCGTGGGAGAGCCAGGGGCACGCCACAGTCCGGGCAGCGGAGGATCGCGCCGCACTCGTCGCAGGCCAGCGCGGCCGCGCGTCGGCTGACGATCAGGGCAACGCGGCGACCGTGCCGCGCGCTCTCATCGATCGCGCGCGTGAGCGGCAGGGTCAGGGGATGATTCCGGAGGATGCCCCGCGTGTCGGCGGTGATCACCTGGGGCCAGGGGCCCGCCGGCGCGGCGGCGGCGGTGATCTGGCGGTCCTGCGCGCGCCACCAGGTCTCCACCGACGGGGTGGCCGAGAGCAGGAGCAGGCGGCTGCCCTCCAGGGCCGCGCGGCGCAGCAGCAGGTCGCGCGAGTGCAGGCGCGGCGCGCCCGGCGGCTTGTGGGCCGCGTCGTGCTCGTCGATGAGGGCCAGCGTGGCCGGGGGCGGCAGGGGCGCGAGCAGGGCGGAGCGCGTTCCCACCACCACGCGGCGGCGGCCCCGCGAGGCCGCGTACCAGGCCTCGCGCCGCTCGGACTCGGAGACGCCGCTGTCCAGCCGGGCCGCGTCCAGACGCCGCGCCCACCGGGCCGCCGCCTCGCGGTCGGGAGCGATGACCAGCGCGGCGCCCGCGTCGCGCTCCAGGGTCTCGGCGAGCCGGGCTTCGCGGCGGTGATCCGTCCAGAGCTCGGGCCGCCGCGCGTGGGCCGCGGCCGGCTCGGCGGGCGGGGAGACCGTCGCGGCCCCGGCGCCCCGCGGCGGGGGCGGCAGCAGCGCGAGCAGCGTGGAGCCCCAGGAGCAGAGGCTCTCGTCCGCGGCCCAGCGCGTGAGCGCGAGCGCCGTATCGGAGAGCACCGGGACCGGCTCCACCGCGCGCTGCAGCGGCTTGAGGCCCGCGGGGTCTCCCTCGCGCAGCGCCACCACCACGCCGATGCGGCTCCGGCCGGAGAGCGGCGCGCTCACCCGCTGGCCACGGCTCACCTGGAGCCCGGCGGGCACCGCGTAGGAGAACGCCTGATCGATCGGGATATCGAAGACGACATCCGCGATCAACCGGCGAGCCGCCCCCCGTCGGCCACGCGCGCGTCGTATTCGCGACGGGCCAGCTTGAGGTCGTCCCACGCCATGCGCTTGTACTCCTGGCCGGGATTGCGCAGCAGGAACGCGGGATGGAAGGTGGGCACCAGCACGCCGGTCCGGAAGCCGTAGGTGCGCCCCCGCAGCCGGGTGATGCCCTCCTTGGTGCCGATCAGCGTCTGGGCCGCGAAGTTGCCGAGGGCCAGCACCACCACCGGGCGGATGGTGTCGATCTGGGCCATCAGGAACGGGCTGCACGCCGCCACCTCGTCCGGCTCCGGATTTCGGTTGCGCTCGGGCCGGCACTTCACCACGTTGGCGATGTAGCAGTCCCGCTCGCGATCGAAGCCGACCGACGCCAGCATGCGCGTGAGCAGCTGGCCCGCGCGACCCACGAAGGGCACGCCCTGCTTGTCCTCCTCCTCGCCCGGGCCCTCCCCCACCACCATGAGGCGCGCGCGGGGGTTGCCGGAGCCGAAGGCCACGTTCGTGCGGCTCTTGCAGAGCTTGCAGAGCTGGCAGCCCTGCCGCGCGCGCTCCTGCTCGCGGAGCGCGTCGGCGGGATCGGGGAAGGGATTCGTCGAGAGCGCGAGATCGCGAAGGCCGAGATCGCGATGGTGGCGAAGCGTATCGGCGAGCCCGCGCAGGGCCAGGCCGACCGCCTCCCGCGGATCGTCCATCCCGCTAGCGTCCGGCGGGACCGGGCGCGCCGGCCGGATGCGCCGCGCGCAGCCCGAGGGCCCGGTCCAGGATGGCGTCCGCCACCTCGAGCTTGCTCATGCGGGGCAGCTCGGTCACTCCGCCCCAGCGGTCCAGCAGGGTCACCTGGTTGTCGTCCGCCTCGAAGCCGATGCCCTTGACGCTCACGTCGTTGGCCACCAGCAGATCGACGCCCTTGGCCTGGAGCTTGGCCGCCGCGTTCGCGCGCACGTCGTGGGTCTCCGCCGCGAAGCCCACCAGGAACGCGCGGCCCTTGCGGGCGGCCAGCTCGCGCAGGATGTCCGCGTTGGGGACCAGGTCCAGCGTGAGCCCTTCGTCCTTCCTCGACTTGATCTTGCTGGGGCTCGGGCGCTTCACCCGGTAGTCGCTCACCGCGGCGGCCTTGATGACGATGGTCGCGCGCTCCAGGTGCTGCAGGGCCGCCTCGCGCATGTCCTCCGCAGTCTGCACCGGCACGTACACCGCGCCGGCGGGCGGGGTGAGCGCGGTGGGCCCGGAGATCAGGACGACGTCCGCCCCGCGCCGGAGCGCCGCGATGACGACCGCCTGGCCCATCTTGCCGGAGGAGCGGTTCGAGATGTAGCGCACCGGGTCGATCGGCTCGCGGGTGGGCCCCGCCGTCACCAGCACCCGCTCGCCCACCAGGTCGCGCCGCGGGGAGAGCAGCCGCTCCAGCGCCTCGACGATCGCATCCACCTCCGGCAGGCGTCCCCGGCCGGAGAGGCCGGAGGCGAGCTCGCCCGCGTCGGGCTCGAGCACGGTGACCCCGCGCTCGCGGAGGATCCGCACGTTGGCGGCCACCGCGGCGTGGTCCCACATGCCGCCGTCCATCGCGGGGGCCATCAGCACCGGGCCCCGCGCGGCCAGCAGCAGCGTGGTCAGGAAATCGTCGGCGATGCCGTGAGCCGCGCGGGCCAGGAGATTGGCGGTGGCCGGCGCGACCACCACCGCGTGGGCCCGCTCGGCGAGGGCCACGTGCTCCACCGCGTCGGGGCTCCGCGGGTCGAACAGGTCGGAGAGCACCGGGCGGCCGGAGAGTGTCCGGAAGGTGAGCGGACCGATGAAGTGCTCCGCGTGCGCGGTGGTGACCACGGTGACCCGGGCCCCGAGCCGCGTGAGCTCGCGCAGCAGGTACACCGCCTTGAAGGCGGCGATGCTGCCGGTGACGCCGAGGATCAGCTCCTTGTCGCGGAGGCTCATGGTGCGTGCGGTCTTCCGTTTAACTCTTCAAACCTTTCATCTGCGGGGGCCCCGAAATGGCCCCCGCACTCCCCCCGTCGGCGGACCGCCGGTTGTGGCTCTGGTCCCTAGAGCTTGGGGGTGTCTTCTTCCTTGACGCGGTAGCCGACGCGGGATTCGGCGATCTCTTCGAGCGCGGTGCTCGTGGGCTTCTTGTGCTTGGTCTCGACCTGCGGCTTGGCGCCCCGGTTGAGCTGACGGGCCCGCTTGGCCGCGAGCACCACGAGCATGTAGCGGTTGGAAACGTTGTCGAGGGACTTCTCCAGGGATGGAAACGACATCACACCGGTACCTCCATGTCGGGGAATCGCAGGGTCAGTCGGCTCGTGCGGCAGCGCTCGGCCTGGATGATGGTGGCGAGCTGGTCCACCGCCTCCTTCACGTCACGGTTGATGATCAGGTAGTCGTACTGTCGCCAGGCCGCGATCTCCTCCTTCGCGCGGCTCAGGCGGCGGGCGATGTCACCGGGCGAGTTGCTGTTGCGCTCGCGGAGCCGGGCCTCCAGCTCGGCCATGGACGGGGCCATGATGAACACCGACACCGCCTCCGGATAGCGCTGGCGGAGCTGCCGGGCCCCGTGGGTGTCGATGTCGAGCAGCACGTCGAGCCCGCGCCCGAGCGCGCCCTCCAGCGCCTTGGCCGGAGTCCCGTAGAGGTGCCCGTGCACCTCGGCCCACTCCGCGAACTCGTCGCGCGCCCGCATCGCGGTGAACTGGCCCTCGGTGACGAAGTAGAAATCGGTGCCGTTCGTCTCCCCGGCGCGCGGGGCGCGGGTGGTGTAGGAGACCGAGTAGTACAGATCCGGCACCAGCGCGCGCACCTCGTGGCACAGGGTGGTCTTGCCCGCGCCCGAGGGCGCCGAGACCACCACCAGCGTGCCGCGCCGCTTGATGAGCTGCATCAGTCCCCCGCGTCACTCAATGTTCTGCACCTGCTCGCGCATCTTCTCGAGCGTGGCCTTGGCCGCGATGGCGGTCTGGGAGATCTCCAGGTCGTCCGCCTTGGAGCCCACCGTGTTCACCTCGCGGTTGATCTCCTGGATCACGAAGTCCAGGGTGCGTCCCACCGGCTCCCGGCCCGCGAGCAGGGTGCCGACCTGGGCGAGGTGCGCCCGCAGCCGGGTCAGCTCCTCGCTGACGTCGGTGCGGTCCGCCCACACCGCCACCTCGGCGGCCAGACGCGCCGGGTCGAGGGGCGTGTCGCCCAGCATGGCCTGCATCCGCTCCCGCAGCCGCGCCGCGCGGCGTTCCACCGCGGCGGGCGCGCGCCGCGCCATTGTGTCCACGTGGTCGGCGAGGGTGGCCTGCAGGCTCGTCAGCTCCCGGGCCAGCGCGGCCCCTTCGGTCTCGCGCCGCTCGACCATCATCGCGAGCGCCCCCATCAGCGCCTTTTCCAGGAGCGGCCAGGCCTCCTCCGCCGACAGCGGGGGCTGCTCCTCCCGGGTCAGCACGCCGGGCTGGCCCATCACCCAGCCGAGCGAGGGGCCGTCCGAGAGATCGAGGGCGTCGGCCAGCTTGCGCGCCGCATCCGCGTACTCCCGTGCCTGCGCGATGTTGACGCTCAGCGGGTTGAGCACGGTGCCCTCGAGGGTCGTGATGGTCGCGCTGACCTCCACGCGGCCCCGCTGCACGGCGGTCTGGATGAGCCGTCGGGCGTCGGCTTCGAACGGGGCCATCACCCGCGGCAGCTTGAGGGAGATGTCCAGGTGGCGGTGGTTGACCGACCGGCACTCCACGGTGAGGACGGTACGCTCGCCCGTCGCCTCCCCCCGCCCGTAGCCGGTCATGCTGCGAATCATCGGGGCCTCGGCGGGGCTGGGGTGAGGGGGAGCACCACTACGGGGCATCGCAGAACGATAGTCCAAAACACCTTATCTGTCAATGTCTTTGGGCCCAATCCCGCGTTGACAGTCGGGATGGGCGGGCTGTAGCATGCCCCCCGGATTCTCCAAGGAGGGCTCACATGGCCGCAGAGTCGCACACCGGGCGTTCGACGCGCCGGGATTTCATCACATGGGCGGGAGTCGGGGCCGGCGCCGCCGCGCTGTCCGGCGGACCGTGGGTCACACGGACGCGGGCCCAGGCGCTCAAGTCGATCACCGCCTCGCACAGCGTGTCCACCTTCGTCTACGGCCAGCACCTGGTCGCGGCCCAGAAGAAGTTCTTCGAGGAGGAGGGAGTCCGCACGCCCGACTTCGTGGTGCCGGGCGGCGGCGCCAAGGTCGTGCAGGCGCTCGCGGCGGGGCAGGTCCAGTTCGCCCTGGGCGACTCCAACCATCCGCTCAAGGTCACCGAGAAGGGCAAGGACGCGCTGATGCTCTTCGCCACTGACCGGCGGTGCTCCTACGCCAACATCGTGGTGCGCAAGGATCTGTGGGACAAGGGCGTCCACACGGTGGAGGGGCTCGCCGACGTCAAGCGGGTGGGGCGCAAGGCGGTGGTGGCGGCCACCGCCATCGGCTCCGGCACCTACGTCTACGGCGTCTACGTACTGCAGAACCTCAAGGGGCCGGACGGCCGTCCGGTGAACGACCACGTGGACTGGGTGGGGGGCGGCGCCTCGACCACCATGCTGGGCGGGCTCAAGGCGGGCAAGTTCGACGCGATCATGGCGGTGCCGGAGTGGCAGTCCGCCGCGGTCGAGGAGGGCTTCGGCAGGCCCATCTTCGACATCCAGGACGAGAAGGCGTGGAACCGCGTGTTCGGCGGGCCCATCCCGGTGACGGTCGGCTACGTTCTGAAGGAGACGGTGGAGAAGTCGCCCGACCTGGTGCAGGCGTACGTGAACGCGAACTACCGCGCGCAGCAGTGGATCCGCCGCGCGAAGGACGAGGAGGTCACCGACCTGCTCTGGAAGCCGTACATGGACACCTTCAAGCGGGAGGTGGTGCTGGAGTCGGTGCGCTACTACCGCACCATCTTCGACTGGGACTTCGTCATCGAGGAGAAGGACTACGAGCGGGGCATGAAGGTGTGGGTGCCCACCGCCCTGGAGAAGCCCATTCCCTACAGGCAGGCGGTGGACATGAGCTTCGTCAGGAAGGCGCAGGCCCGCTACAAGTAGCCGCGGCCGTGGCGGCCGAGACGCGCGTCTCGATCCGGGGCGCGACCAAGACCTTCGGCCAGGCCCCGCGCGAGGTGTCCGCGGTGGCGCCGGTCTCCCTCGACGTGCACGATCGCGAGTTCGTGGCCCTGGTGGGGCCGTCCGGCTGCGGCAAGTCCACCCTGCTCAACATGATCGGCGGCCTGGTGGCGCCGTCGGCGGGCGAGATCCTGGTGGACGGGCGGCGGATCACCGGGGACCCGCCGCCCCAGGTCGGCTACGTCTTCCAGAAGGACACCGTGTTTCCGTGGCGCACGGTGGAGCGCAACATCGCCCTCGGTCTCGAGTATCGCGGCGTGCCCCCCGCGGAGCGCGCCGCCCGCGTGCGGCAGGCGGTGGCCCTGGCCGGCCTGCAGGGCTTCGAGGACGCGTTTCCGGCCACGCTCTCCGGCGGCATGCGGCAGCGCGTCGCCCTCATGCGCTCGCTGGTGGTCGATCCGGAGATCCTGCTGATGGACGAGCCGTTCGGCGCGCTCGACACCCACACCAAGCTGCAGCTCCACGCCGAGCTGCTCGCCATCTGGCAGGCCAAGCGCCAGACCGTGATCTTCGTCACCCACGACCTCTCGGAGGCGATCACGCTCGCCGACCGCGTCGTGGTGATGACCCGGCGCCCCGGCCGCATCAAGCTGGTGCACGACGTGCGGCTGCCCCGCCCCCGCGACGTCATCCGCGTCCGCGCCACCGACGAATACGCCCGCGAGTACGCAGAGATCTGGAACGCCCTCGGCGAGGAGTTCCGCGAGACGAGATCGTGACCAGCCGAAATGGGCTGTCCGCCGACGGGGGGAGTGCGGGGGCCATGTCTGGGCCCCCGCAGATGAAAGAGGTGCGGCACCGTCCGGAAGCCCGGAGCCGGCCTACATGAACACGCAGCGCCTCCGCGTCCTCTTCTGGCAGGTCGCCATCCTCGTGGTGGTGGTGGCGGCGTGGCAGTACCTGACCGGCATCAAGGCGGTGTCGAAAGTGCCGGGGCTGTACTGGATCGATCCGTTCTTCATCAGCCGGCCCTCCGCGATCGCGGAGCGCTTCGTCTACCTCATGTCGCCCCGGGTGCGGCTCACCCTGTGGCAGATGGCGCTCTCGACGGTGCAGTCGACCGTGTGGGGCTTCCTGGCCGGAGTGTCCACCGGCTTCGCGGCGGGCCTGCTGCTGGGACGCAGCGAGGCGCTGGTCCGCGTGCTCCAGCCCTACATCGTGGCGTTCAACTCGCTGCCCCGCATCGCGCTGGTGCCGCTCATCACCATGATCTTCGGCTTCGGCCTGCTGGCCAAGATCGTGCTGGCGTGGAGCATCGTGTTCTTCATCGTGTTCTTCAACACGTTCCAGGGCGTGCGGAGCGTCGACGCGGACCTCGTCCACTCCGCGCGCTTCCTGGGCGCCTCCGAGCGGCAGATCATGACCAGCGTGGTCGTGCCGTCCGCGCTCGCCTGGACCTTCGCGTCCCTCACGCCGTCCATCTCGTTCGCCCTGATCGGGGTGGTGGTGGGCGAGTTCATCGGGGGCGAGTCCGGCGGGGGGCTCGGCTACCTCATCATCCAGTCGCTCGGCACCCTGAACGCGGCCGACATGATGGTGGCCCTGGTGGTGCTGGGGGCGATCGGCATCGTGATGGCGCTCGGCATCCGGCAGCTGGAGGCGCGCCTGCTGCGATGGCGGCCGGAGAATCGCCCGCGCTGACCGGTCAGCGGAGGGTGAAGCTGGTCAGGTCTTCCTCATAGTCGCCGTCGGCGGTGTTGCGGGCGCGTATCCGGACCCAGCCCTTGGCCTCGGGGCTGTACCAGAACTCCTGCGAGGCGCCGCTCTCGATCTCGCGTCGCGTGACCTTGAACGCCTTGAAGGTCCCGGCGGGTGTCTTCACGTCCTCGTAGCCCTCCACCGCCCAGACCGTGGTCAGCGTGTAGCTCTGCTCCTGGCCGCCGGTCCGGTCGGTCCAGTGCACGGTGGCGGACCACTGCTTGCCGACCTGCAGCGGCCACTGCCAGTCCTCGGGCGGCGTCGCCAGTCGCGTGATCTGATCGCCGTTGGTCCGGGCCAGGTAGCCCAGCTGCTTCGTGTACCGGTAATGCGTCCCGCCCGCGTCGATCTCGTAGGCCTCGCGCCCCTGGAACAGGCCCTCGCGGAGCACCGTGCGGGTGAGGTTGTAGGTGCCGCTCCGGCCCCGCCCGCGATACGTCCACGAGTCGCCCGCGTGCCAGGTGGGCTGCTCGGCCATGGCCACGGTGCGTGAGACCGAGCCTCCGCTCTCGCAGCCCGAGAGCGCGAGAGCGAGCGCGACGAGGAGCCCGACGTGCACGGGGAGCGGACGGCGACGCATCACTCTCAGAGCATACCGCAGGTGCCGACCATGGCCGGCGACCTGGGATGCGGGCGAGAGCCTCAGCGCAGCTGGGCGATGTGGGGCAGGTTCCGGAAGCGCTCGTCCCGGTCGAGGCCGTAGCCCACCACGAACACGTCCGGAATCTGGCGGCCGACGTAGTGGAGCGTGAGCTCCTGCGACCGCGCGCACTGCTTGGCGAGGAGGGTGCAGACCCGGAGGGACGCCGGGTTGCGGGTCTGGAAGTTGCGCAGCAGGTAGGCCAGGGTGCGGCCGCTCGCGCAGATGCCCTCCACCACCACCACGTCGCGTCCCTCGATCGGCTCGTCCAGGTCCTTGCGGATGCGGACCACGCCGGAGGGGGTGATCGTCGGCCCGTAGGCGCCCACCGAGATGAAGTCGACGGTGACCGGGATGGCGATCGCCCGCATGAGGTCGGAGATGAAGATCGCCGAGCCCTTGAGCACGCCGATCAGGTGGACCGCCCGGCCCTCGTAGTCGGCGGAGATCTGGGCCGCGAGGCGGGCCACGTCGGCCTGGATCGTCTCTCGATCGACCAGGATCTGGCCGGGGCCGTCGCTCGCGGGCATCAGGCGAACCGGGTGGCCTTGAGGAACTCCCGCGACCGCCGGATCAGGTCGATGGGGGCGAGACCGGCCCGCTCGCCCTCGTCGAAGCACTGCGAGATGGTCAGCACCGCGTGGAGGGCGTAGCCGCGCGTGGCCAGCAGCTCGCGGCCGCCCTGCTCGCGATCCACCAGGATGACGAGGTCGCGCACCACCAGCCCCGCCTCCTCGAGCGGGGCGATCGCCTCCAGCTTGCTCGCCCCGTCGGTGATGATGTCGTCGATCAGCACCACGCGCTCGCCGGGCTTGAACTGCCCCTCGATGCGCCTGCGGGTGCCGTACGCCTTCTCCTCGCGTCGCGGGTAGATGAGGGGGACGCGCCCGGCCAGGCTCGCCGCGACCGCGAGCGGCAGGCCCGCGTAGGGAATGCCGCCCACCCGGTCCGCGCCGCAGCGGGCGACCTCCGCGGCCATGAGGGCGCCGATCCGCTCCAGCACGTCGGGGAAGGAGATCACCACCCGCAGGTCGATGTAGAAGGGCGAGGTGATGCCCGACTTCAGCGTGAACTCGCCGAAGCGGATGGCCCCGATCTCGAAGAGCCGACGGATGAGCGTCGCGTGCGCGCCGCCGGTCGCCGTCGCGGGAGCGCTCATGCCCCCATCTCCCGCAGCACCGCCTCCGCGGCGCGGGCCGGATCCGGCGCGGCGGTGATGGGCCGGCCCACCACCAGGTAGTGGGCGCCCGCGCTCACCGCGGAGGCCGGGGTGGCGATGCGCGACTGGTCGCCGAGCGCGCTGCCCGCGGGCCGCACGCCCGGCGTCACGATCACCCAGCCCGGGCCGCGGTCCAGGCGCAGCGCTCCGATCTCCTGAGGCGACGCCACGCAGCCGTCGAGCCCGGCCTCCGCGGCGAGGCCGGCCAGGTGCAGCACGTGGCCCTCCACCGAGTCCGCCACCCGCAGCTCGCGGCCGAGGGCGGCCCGGTCGAGGCTCGTGAGCACCGTGACCGCCAGCACGATCGGCCGCCGTCGCCCCATCTCGCGGGCCGCGGTCGCGGCGCTTTCCGCCGCCGCCGCCATCATGGCGCGGCCCCCGGAGGCGTGGACGTTGAACATGAGCACGCCCATGCGGGTGGCCTCGCGGGCCGCGCCCGCCACCGTGTTGGGGATGTCGTGGAACTTGAGATCCAGGAAGACTTCGGCGCCGCGCTTCTGGACCGCCTCCACCGCGCCCGGTCCCGCCCCGGTGAACAGCTGCGAGCCGATCTTGAAGCGGGTGACCAGCCCCTGCAGACGATCCACCAGCCGCTCGGCGTCGGCCACGCTCTCCACGTCGAGCGCGACGATCAAGCGGTCCTTGAGATCCGGGAGCGAGCGGGTGCGCGAATCCATGGGTGGCCCTCAGCCCGTCCGCTTCGCCGACAGGGGCGGGAACGGGTCGTAGTACTCCTGGAGCGGCTTCACCGAGATCTCGCCCTTGAGCAGCGCCTCGATGCCGCCGATGGCCGCCTGGGCTCCGTCCACGGTGGTGTAGTAGGGGATGTTCTGGGTGACCGCGGTCCGCCGGATCAGGTAGGAGTCGCGGCGGGCGCGGCCGTCCTCGGGGGTGTTGAAGACGAGCGCGATCTCGTTCCGCTTCATGAGGTCCACGATGTTCGGGCGGTACTGCTCGTTCACCTTGTGCACGACCTCCACCGTCATGCCCTGCCGTTGCAGGAGCTTGGCGGTGCCGGTGGTGGCCACCAGGCTGAAGCCCATCTCGGCGAGCCGCTTGGCCACCTGCAGGACCGCGCGCTTGTCGCGGTTCTTCACCGAGAGGAACACCTTGCCCGAGGTGGGCAGCGGCGAGCCCGCCGAGACCTGCGACTTCACGTAGGCCTTGCGAAAGTCGACGTCGATGCCCATGACCTCGCCGGTGGACTTCATCTCCGGGCCCAGGATGGTGTCGACGCCGGGGAACTTGATGAACGGGAACACCGCCTCCTTCACCGCGATGTGCGAGAGCGTGCGCTCCTCCGCGAAGCCGAGCGAGGCGAGGGAGGAGCCGAGCATCACCCGGGTGGCCAGCTTGGCGAGGGGGACCCCGATGGCCTTGGAGACGAAGGGCACGGTGCGGGACGCGCGCGGGTTCACTTCCAGCACGAACACCTGCTCGTTCTTGATCGCGAACTGGATGTTGAGCAGGCCGATCACCCCGAGCTCGGCGGCGAGGGCGCGGGTCTGGGCCTGGATGCGCTCGACCTGGTCGTCGCCCAGGGAGTAGGGCGGCAGCGCGCAGGCGGAGTCGCCCGAATGCACGCCCGCCTTCTCCACGTGCTCCATGACGCCGCCCACCACCACGCGCTCGCCGTCGGCGATGGCGTCCACGTCGATCTCCAGCGCGTCCTCGAGGAACTTGTCGACCAGGATCGGGTGCTCGGGGCTTACCCGCACCGCCTCCGTCATGTACGACTGCAGGTCGGTCTCGTCGTAGACGATCTGCATCGCGCGCCCGCCCAGCACGTAGGACGGCCGCACCAGCACCGGATAGCCGATGGTGGCCGCGATGCGCGCCGCCTCCTCGAAGGAGCGCGCGGTGGCGCCGGGCGCCTGGGCCAGCCCCAGCCGGTCCAGCAGCTCGGCGAAGCGGCGCCGATCCTCCGCGCGGTCGATCGCGTCGGGCGGCGTGCCCAGGATCGGCACGCCGGCCTGCTCGAGCGGCACCACCAGCTTGAGCGGGGTCTGGCCGCCGAACTGCACGATCACCCCGCGGGGTCGCTCCCGCTCCACGATCGCCATCACGTCCTCGAAGGTCAGCGGCTCGAAGTAGAGGCGATCGGACGTGTCGTAGTCGGTCGACACCGTCTCCGGGTTGCAGTTCACCATGATCGCCTCGACCCCCGCCTCGCGGAGGGCGAAGGCCGCGTGCACGCACGCGTAGTCGAACTCGACGCCCTGGCCGATACGGTTGGGCCCGCTGCCCAGGATGATGACCTTGTCGCGCGGCGTCGGCGGAGCCTCGTCCTCCTCCTCGTAGGTCGAGTAGAGGTAGGGGGTGTGGGCCACGAACTCGGCCGCGCAGGTGTCGACCATTTTGTAGACGGGCTTGATGCCGGCGCGGGCCCGGGCGTGCCGGACCTCACCCTCCGTGGCTCCGGTCAGCTGGGCCAGACGCTTGTCGGCAAACCCCATCTGCTTGGCCCGGCGCAGGACCTCCACGTCGCCCAGCCCCGCCGACGCGATCACCGCCTCGTACTCCACGATCTGGCGGATGTTGTCGAGGAACCAGGGGTCGATGGCGGTCAGCTCGTGGATCTCGCGGGTCCCGAGCCCGCGCCGGTACGCCTCGCCGATCGCGAAGCAGCGGTCCGCCCCGGGGATGCGCAGCTTCTGGCGCAGCTCGTCCAGGTCCGCCACCGGCGGCTCCAGGGTGAGGCCCCAGCGGTCCTGCTCGAGCGAGCGCACCGCCTTCTGGAGCGCCTCCTTGAAGGTGCGCCCGATGGCCATGACCTCGCCCACCGACTTCATCTGGGTGGTGAGGGTCTGGTCCGCCTCCGGGAACTTCTCGAAGGCCCAGCGCGGGAACTTCACCACGCAGTAGTCGATGGCGGGCTCGAAGGAGGCCGGCGTCTCCCGGGTGATGTCGTTGGAGAGCTCGTCCAGGGTGTAGCCCACCGCGAGCTTGGCCGCGATCTTGGCGATGGGGAAGCCGGTGGCCTTGGAGGCGAGCGCGGAGGAGCGGGACACCCGCGGGTTCATCTCGATGACCACCATGCGGCCGTCGGCGGGATTGATGCCGAACTGGATGTTGGAGCCGCCGGTCTCGACGCCGATCTCGCGGATGATCGCGAGCGAGGCGTCGCGCATCAGCTGGTACTCCTTGTCGGTCAGGGTCTGGGCGGGGGCCACCGTGATCGAGTCCCCGGTGTGTACGCCCATCGGGTCGAAGTTCTCGATCGAGCAGATGATGACCACGTTGTCCGTCAGGTCGCGCATCACCTCGAGCTCGAACTCCTTCCAGCCGATGACCGACTCCTCCACCAGCACCTGCTGCACCGGGCTCTGCTGGAGCCCCCACTTGATCGCGGCCTCGAGCTCCTCGGGATGATAGGCGATGGAGCCGCCGGTGCCGCCGAGAGTGAAGGAGGGGCGGATGATCAGGGGGAACTGCATGCGGCGCTGCCGCATGCCGGCGAGCGCGTCCTCCGGGCTCTTCGTATAGAAGCCCTTGGGCATCGCGAGACCGAGCCGCTCCATGGCCGCGCCGAAGAGGTTGCGGTCCTCCGCGGTCTTGATCGCGGGCAGCTTGGCCCCGATCAGCTCGACCCCGAACCGCTCCAGCGTGCCGTCCTCGGCGAGCGCCACCGCCAGGTTGAGGCCGGTCTGCCCGCCCACCGTGGGCAGCATCGCGTCGGGGCGCTCGCGCTCGATGACCTTGGCCACGAACTCGGGGGTGAGCGGCTCCACGTAGGTGCGGTGGGCCATCTCGGGATCGGTCATGATGGTGGCCGGGTTGCTGTTCACCAGCACCACCTCGAAGCCTTCCTCGCGCAGCGCCTTGCAGGCCTGGGTGCCCGAGTAGTCGAACTCGCACGCCTGGCCGATGACGATGGGCCCGGAGCCGATGAGGAGGATCTTCTTGAGGTCGGTCCGCTTCGGCACGCGGCGGTTCCTAGGCGTCGATGAGCCCGTACACCACCGAGACCTCGGGCGCGGCCTCGTCGCGCCGGTAGAGCACGTCGTCGAGGCGGCCGTTGCCGATCCACAGGACCTCCCCGTTGCCCCAGAGCTTCTCGCCGAGCACGCTCATGCGCTTCTCGACGCGCTCCTTCACCGCGTGCGCCTCGAGGCTCAGATCGCTGTCGGTCGTGAAGACCGCCCAGTCCGGCTTCTGGCCCGATTCCTCGGTCTTGCGGTAGGCGATCAGGTACTTGGGCATGGTCACGCTCCCTTGGTCATGAGGTCGGCGAACCGCCGGAACAGGTAGTGCGCGTCGTGCGGCCCCGGCGAGGCCTCCGGGTGGTACTGCACCGAGAAGATCGGCAGCTCCCGATGCCGCATCCCCTCCGAGGTGCCGTCGTTGAGGTTCACGTGGGTCTCCACCAGCCCGTGCTTCTCGATGGATCGGGGATCGACCGCGAAGCCGTGGTTCTGCACGGTGATCTCCACGCGCCCGGTCTCGAGATCCCGGACCGGGTGGTTGCCGCCGTGGTGGCCGAACTTGAGCTTGTAGGTGCGGCCGCCGAGGGCCAGGCCCAGGATCTGGTTGCCCAGGCAGATGCCGAAGATCGGGACCCGGCCCGCGAGCCCGCGTACCGTCTCGATCAGGTAGGGCACCGCTTCCGGATCGCCCGGCCCGTTGGAGAGAAAGACGCCGTCGGGCTTGCGCTCGAGCACCGCCGCGGCCGGCGTGTGGGCCGGCACCACCTGGACCTCGCAGCCGATGCCGGCCAGGCAGCGGAGGATGTTGTGCTTGATCCCGGAGTCGAACGCGACGACGTTGAAGCGCGCGGGGGCGGGCGGCGTGTAGCCGCGGACCAGGTCCCACGGCCCCTCCGTCCACCCGTGCGGCCGCTCCACCGTCACCTCGGTGACGAGGTCGCGGCCGGTCAGGCCCGGCCGCGAGCGGGCCCGCTCCGCCAGGCGGGCCGCATCCGGCTCCTCGGTCGAGACGATGCCCTCCTGGGCGCCGTGGTCGCGCAGGTGCCGGGTGAGGGCGCGGGTGTCGATGTTCTGGATCCCCACGATCCCGTGCTCGCGCAGGTAGTCGTCGAGCGACATCCGCGAGCGCCAGTTGGACGGGTAGGGGCACGCCTCCTTCACGATGAAGCCCGCCACCCACGGTCGGCGCGACTCCACGTCCTCCGGGTTGATCCCGTAGTTGCCGATGAGCGGATAGGTCATGCACACCATCTGCCCGCGGTAGGAGGGATCGGTGAGGATCTCCTGGTAGCCGGTCATCGAGGTGTTGAACACGACCTCGCCGGCCCCCTCGCCGGTGGCCCCCAGGGCCGATCCGCGGAACACGCGGCCGTCGGACAGCGCGAGCAGGGCGGGGCGCGTCACGGCGTGACCTTGACGCCGCCCACCAGGGTGAGCCAGGGCGCGCCCACGCCGCTCTGCCCCGCGAAGGGGGTGTTGCGGCTGCGCGACTGGAAGGCGGCCGGTTCCACCGTCCACGCCCGCTCCAGGTCCAGGATGGTCACGTCGGCGTCGGCGCCCGCCGCGAGCGTGCCCCCGGGCAGGTTCAGCAGGCGCGCGGGCGCGGTGCTGCAGCGGGTCACCAGCGTCGGCAGATCGATGACGCCGGGGCGCACGAGGCGATCCAGCAGGAGCGGCACCGCGGTCTCGAGCCCCACGATACCGTTGGCCGCCTCCGCGAACTCGCCCTCCTTCTCGGAGGTGGCGTGCGGGGCGTGGTCGGTGGCCACGCAGTCGATGGTGCCGTCGATCAGTCCCTCCAGACACGCCTCCACGTCGCGCTTGGTGCGGAGCGGCGGCGCCATCTTGCAGCTGGGGTCGTAGGTTCGCACCGCCTCGTCGGTGAGCAGGAGGTGGTGCGGGGTCACCTCGGCGGTGACGCGCACGCCCCGCGCCTTGGCCTCGCGCACCATCCGCACCGCGCCCGCGGTCGAGATGTGGGCGATGTGCAGGTGGGCGCCGGTCAGCTCCGCGAGGATGATGTCGCGCGCCACCATCACCTCCTCGGCCGCGCCCGGCTGGCCGGAGAGACCCAGCTCGGTGGAGACGAGCCCCTCGTTCATGGGGGCCCCGCGGGCGAGGTGGCAGTCCTCGGCGTGGCTGATCACGGGGGTGCCGAAGGGCAGCGCGTACTCCATGGCGCGGCGGTAGAGCTCCGCGTTCATCACGCAGCGCCCGTCGTCGGAGAAGGCCACGCAGCCCGCCTCGGCCTGCTCCGCCATCTCCGCGAGCTGCGTGCCCTCGAGGTTGCGGCTGACCGCGCCGATCGGGTACACGCGCACCACCCCCTCGACCCGCGCGCGGGCCAGGATGTAGTCGGTGACCGCGCGGTTGTCGTTGACCGGGAAGGTATTGGCCATGCAGGCCACCGCGGTGAAGCCGCCCGCGGCGGCGGCGCGGGTGCCCGAGGCGATGGTCTCCTTGTACTCGAAGCCCGGCTCGCGCAGGTGCACGTGCATGTCCACGAAGCCCGGGCACACCACCTTGCCGGTGGCGTCGATCACCTCGGTTCCCGCCGGCGCCTTCAGGCCCCGGCCGAGCCGGGCGATGCGCCCGTCGGTGATCAGCACGTCCTGCACCTGGTCCACGCCGCCCGCCGGATCCACCACGCGCCCGTTCCGGATCAGCAGGCTCGCGCGCCCGTGCTCCACGCTCATGCGCTCTTGCTCCCGGCCAGCAGGTAGAGCGCGGCCATGCGCACCGCGACGCCGTTGCTGACCTGGTCCAGGATGACCGAGTAGCGGCCGTCGGCCACCTCCGGCGAGAGCTCGACCCCGCGGTTCACCGGGCCCGGGTGCATGATCAGCACGTCGGGCCGGCAGTGCTGGAGCCGCGCGGGGGTGAGGCCCCACACCCTCGAGTACTCCCGGATCGACGGGATGAAGCCGCCCTGCATGCGCTCGTGCTGCAGGCGCAGCATCATGATGACGTCGGCGTGCTCGATCGCCTCCTCCAGGCGGTGGCTGACCTTGACCCCCAGCTCCTGGCACTGGGGCGGGATCAGGGTGGGCGGACCGGCCACCGTCACCGTCATCCCCATCTTGCGCATCCCGAAGATGTTGGAGCGCGCCACCCGGCTGTGGGTCACGTCGCCCACGATCGCGACGTTGAGACCTTCCAGATGCCCCTTCTTCTCCCGGATGGTCATGAGGTCGAGCAGGGCCTGGGTCGGGTGCTCGTGCGCGCCGTCCCCCGCGTTGATCACCCCGCAGCGCAGGCTGCGGGCCAGCAGCGCGGGCGCGCCCGAGGCCTTGTGGCGGACCACCACCACGTCCGGGCTCATGGCCTCGATGTTGCGGGCGGTGTCGAGCAGGCTCTCGCCCTTCTCGGCGCTCGAGCCGGACGCGGAGAAGTTGATCACGTCGGCGGAGAGCCATTTGCCCGCGATCTCGAACGAGGTGCGGGTCCGGGTGGAGGCCTCGTAGAACAGATTGACCACCGTCTTCCCCCGAAGGGTCGGGACCTTCTTGATCTCGCGGGTGGAGATCTCCTTCATGGAGACCGCGGTGTCGAGCACGTCGGTGATCTCCGCCGCCTCCAGCTCCTGCATGCCGAGCAGATCCTTGCGCTTCCAGCCCATGGGGCTCACTCCTCCTGGATGACGACGCGGTCCACGCCGTCGTGCTCGCGGAGCAGCACGGCCACCGACTCCCGGCGGCTCGTGGGCAGGTTCTTGCCGATGTAGTCGGGACGGATGGGCAATTCGCGATGCCCGCGGTCCACGAGCACCGCCAGGCGGATGATGCGCGGCCGGCCCAGGTCCATCAGCGCGTCCATCGCGGCGCGGATGGTGCGACCGGTGAAGAGGACGTCGTCGACCAGCACGACCGTGCGGCCCTTGATGGGGAATCCGATCTCGGTGGAGCGGACGACGGGCTGCTCGGCCTTGAGCCCGAGATCGTCGCGGTAGAGGGTGATGTCGAGCGCCCCCACCGACGGCTTGGTGCCCTCGATGGCCGCGATCTTGGCCCCGATGCGCTGGGCGAGGGTGACCCCGCGGGTCTTGATGCCGACCAGGGCGACGTCCTCGCCGCCGCCCGCCTGCTCGACGATCTCGTGGGCGATGCGGGTGAGGGCCCGGTCGAGCCCCGTCTCGTCGAGCACCTGCGCCTTCTCGCGCGCGCTCACCGCGCTCCCCGGAATGCCGCCCGCGGGCAAAAAAAATGCCCCTCACGGGGCGAAGGGCCAGACACACGCTGCAGGTGCCGCATCGTACGCTCCTTGCCGGCCTCGCAGGGCCCGCTTAAAGGAGTGAATCGAGATGTGGTCGCATGCTACGCCGCGGATGGGCCCGTGTCAAGCGACGCGCGCGATCGACGAGGGCGGAGCGGCCGCCGCGCGACCACGATGAGGCGTCCGGTCACGCCGGGGCGATGACGGCGGCCGTCGTAGCCGCCGTACGCCCGCTCGAGCGAGAGCCCGGCCTCGCGGAGCGCGCGCCGCCACTGCCCGAGCGTGAGTTCCTGGATGCGGAAGCGTCGCTGGCGCACCGCGCGCCGGCCCGGCGTCAGCACGAGCTGCGTGGTCTCGTTCACGCCGGTGCGCCGGTCGAAGCGCCGGTCCTCGAGGAGAAGACGGGTCCGCCCCGCGCGATAGCAGAGCCGACGCGGCAGCGCGGCGTCGTACGCGGGATCGCGATGGTCGATGAGCAGCCGGCCGCCCGGGCGCAGGGCGCGGGCCAGACGCCGCAGCGTGGCCCGGTTCTCGGCGGCGGTGAAGTAGCCGAAGCTCGTGTAGAGGTTCACCACCGCGTCGAACTCGGCGCGGAAGGCGAGGCGCCGCACGTCGCGGCGCACGAAGGTGAGCCGTGGGCCCTCCCGGAAGCGGCGGCGCGCCTCCGCGATCATCGCGCGCGAGAGGTCGACGCCGACCACCCGGAAGCCGCGCCGGGCGAGCACCGCGGCGTGGCGGCCGTAGCCGCACGGCACGTCGAGGATGCGGGCGCCCCGCGGCAGCGCCAGCGCCTTCAGGACGAACTCCACCTCGCGGCGGGTCTGGGTGGGCGGCGTCTCCTCGCGGAGCTGGGCCACGTACGCCGCGTCGAAGAAGTCGCGGAACCACTCCCGGCGAGGGCTCATCGCGGCCAGCCGAGCCCCATCGCGGCGTAGTATACTCCGCGATGGTCATGAGCCGGCTCCACGACGCGCCGAATCCCGTGGCTCCGTCCATCAGCGTGTCCGTCGTGCTGTCCGCCGCCCTGCGTCGGCGGCGGCCCGGCCGCGACCAGGGCCCGGAGCGACACGTGCTGCCCGCGAACGCGCGCGTGGCCGATCTGCTCGCCGTCCTCGGTCTCGACGCGGCGATGGACGTCACCGCGGCCGTCGACGGCGCGCTGGCCGAGCGCACCACCGCTCTCCACGACGGCGCCGAGGTCGTCCTGCTGGTGCCCATGGAAGGGGGAGCCGAAGCCGCAGGCGAGGCGACCATGAGAAAGGCAGTGAAAGGCAGTTGCCTTAAACCATGAAGGGCACCAAGGCCGCGAGCGGCAGTTGCGGTAGGCCGCGAAAGGCACCAACCGTACACCGTGAACGGTACGAAGTCCGTGACCGGCAGTCGCCGTAGACGGTAGTCGTCCCAACCCACCACCCTCACCGAAGCGAGGACGAGACATGGCTCAGCTGATGATTCCTCTCGACGCCAAGCGCTTTGCCACCGGGCTGACCTGGAAGGACTACATGGCCCAGATGGGCGACACCCGGGCCCGGACCGAGCAGAACTACGCCAACTCCAAGCTGACCGACGAGGAGCGGAAGTTCTTCAGCAGCGTCACCGGCGTGAAGTACGTCATGATGCTGGCCGAGAACTGGTGCGGCGACGTGCACCGCAACTCTCCGCTCATCGCGCACATCGTGGAGGCGATCCCCGGCGCGGAGCTGCGGGTGTTCTTCCGCGACCAGGTGCCGGACCTGCGCGACACCTTCCTCAACAACGGGTACCAGTCCATCCCGGTGGTGGTCTTCTTCGACAAGGACTGGAACGAGATCGGCCGCTGGCTGGAGCGGGCCCACGGGGCCACCGTGGTCAGCACCGCCATCCGCGCCCGGACCGTCGGGGCGGTGCCCCCGGGCGCGTCCAAGGAGCAGCAGGACGCGGCGATGAACGAGTTCCGCAAGCAGGTGCAGGCCGAGTACGAGAAGCCGGGCGGGCCGCTCTGGCGCGCCGCCGCCGCGGAGGTGAAGACCCTGCTCGAAGCCCGCGCCAAGAAGTAGGCGGGCGGACACTCGTGCGCCCACGGAGGTCTCGATGACCGTCAAGCTCGGCATGTTCACCATGCCGTTCCACCATCCCGACCGCGAGTACTCGGCCATCCTGGAGGAGGATCAGGAGGCGATCGTGCTCGCGGACCGGCTGGGCTTCACCGAAGCCTTCGTGGGCGAGCATTTCTCGTCGTGGAGCGAGCGCATCACCTCGCCCCTCATCTTCTTCGCCACCCTGATCCCGCGCACCACCCAGATCCGCTTCGGCACCGGGGTCATCAACCTGCCCCAGCTGCATCCGGCGACGGTGGCGGCGCACGCCGCCATGTTCGATCATCTCTGCCGCGGCCGCTTCATCATGGGCATCGGCCCGGGCGGCTTGGTGAGCGACCTCGAGATGTTCGACGTGGGTCAGGCCGAGCTGCGCCCGCAGATGGTGATCGAGTCCATCGACACCGTGCTGAAGCTGTGGGGGCAGGACCCGCCCTACGAGATCGACGGCCGCTTCTGGAAGATCTCGCTCAAGAACGGCATCTGGCCCGAGTTCAAGGTGGGCTACGTGCCACGCCCCTACCAGCGGCCCCATCCGCCCATCGCGCTGTCCCTGCTGACGCCCAACTCGAACAGCGCGGTCACCGCGGGCGAGCGGGGATGGATCCCGGTGTCGGGGCAGTTCTTCCATCGCCGCTACCTCAAGGGGCACTGGGAGAAGTACGTGGAGGGCTGCGAGCGGGCGGGCCGCCGGCCGGATCCCGACATCTGGCGCGTGTCCCGCAGCGTGCTCGTCACCGAGAGCGACGCGGAGGCCGAGGAGTACCTGGCCGATCCCGACAACGGCCTCTCCTTCTACTACCGGTTCTTCCACCACAGCTTCTCGAAGGGCCGCAAGGCGCTGTTCATGCTGAAGCCCGACCTGCTCATCCCGGACGAGGACGTCACCGTGGACATGGTCAAGCGCGCGCTCGTGATCGCGGGCAGCCCCCGGCGCGTGCTGGAGCAGCTGGTGGCGCTCCGGGAGGAGACCGGTCACTTCGGCACCCTGCTGATGGGCGGCCACGACTGGGACCGCCCCGCGCTGTGGCGCCGCTCGATGGAGCTGCTCGCCACCGAGGTCATGCCGAAGTTCTCGCAGCACGCCGTCACGCCCCGGACGTGAAGGTCGCGACCTGGCGAGGCGGAGTCCGCTTCACGCTGGATGACGCGCCGGACCCGGTTGCGGGGCCGGGGCAGGTGGTGGTCGACGTGGTGGCGGCCGGCATCTGCGGCACCGACGTGCACGCCACCCAGGGCCTGTTTCCGTGGACCCCGCCCATGATCATGGGGCACGAGTACGCGGGCGTGGTGCGCGAGGTCGGCCGCGGCGTCAGCCGACGGCTGGTGGGCCGGCCGGTCGCGTGCGAGCCGTCCTACGGGTGCGGCGCGTGCATGCACTGCCGCCACGGCCGCATCAGCCAGTGCGGGAAGGCCACCCGGGTGGGGGGCTTCGCGGAGCGGGTCGCGCTGCCCGCCGGCTGCGTGCACCCCCTGCCGAAGGGGATCGATGCGGTGACCGCCGCGCTCGCCGAGCCGGCCGCCTGCTGTCTGTCGGGTCTCGAGATGTTCACGATGCCGCGGGACGCCACCGTGGTGGTCATGGGCGGCGGCATCATGGGGCTGCTCACGATGGCGATCGCGCGACGGCGCGGCGCCCGGCGGCTGATCCTCTCGGACCCGCTGGAGGAGCGCCGCGCGCTCGCGCGGCGTCTCGGCGCCCGGGTGGTCGTCGATCCGACCCGCGAGAGCCTGCCGGAACGGGTGATGACCCTCACGCGCGGGCGTGGCGCGGAGGTGGTGTGCGAGGCGGTGGGCAAGCCGGAGCTGGTCGCGGAGGCGTTCTCGATGGTGAAGCCGACCGGCGTGCTGCAGCTGGTCGGCGTGAATCCCAGGGGCAGCCCGATGCCCATCGACCTCTACGAGGCGCACTTCCGGGAGATCCGCATCCACGGCGCCTACGGCCGGGGCACCGCGTTCCGGCGCGCGCTCGCGCTCCTGCCTACCCTCGGGGTGAAGCGCCTGATCGGGGCCCGGTTTCCGCTCGCGCGCATCGAGGAGGCGTTCGCCCACGCGACCGCGGGGCGCGGGGCGAAGACCGTGATCACGCCCGGCGCCGCCTAGCGTCGACGCCTCGACCCGGCCCGGAGCCAGCCGCCGTGGCGGAGCGCGCGTCGCGCATCACCTCCCTCGACGCCCTCCGCGGCGTGGGGATCCTCGGCATCCTGCCGGTGCACATCCAGTCGTTCTCGATGGTGGTGGCCGCGCGCCTCCACCCCACCGTGGGGGGGGACCTGGACGGCGCGAACGGGTGGATCTGGCTCGCCACCGCGGTCCTGGCCGACGGCAAGTTCCTCGCGATCTTCGCGATGCTGTTCGGCGCCGGCCTCCTGCTGCTCGCCTCCGGTCGCGAGGGCCTGGGCGACGTCGAGCGCCTCCACCGCCGGCGCATGGCGTTGCTGGGCGGCATCGGCCTCCTGCACGCGTATCTCCTCTGGTACGGCGACATGCTGGTGACCTTCGCGCTCTGCGGCGCGCTCGTCTTCGGCCTGCACGGGCTGCCGGCGCGCCGGCTGCTCGGCGGGGGAGCGCTCGCGCTGCTGGCGGTGTCGGTCATCGCGGCGGCCGTCGGCTTCTCGATGCCCTCGTGGCCGGAGGACCTGCGGGCCGGCTTCCGCGCGGTGTGGGCCCCGTCGCCGGAGATGGTGGCGCGCGAGATCGCGGCCTACCGCGGGGGCTGGCTGGGCCAGATGGCCTACCGCGCCCCCGAGGCCTTCCAGATCGAGACCTCGCAGCTCGTGCTGCGCGGTCTCTGGCAGACGAGCGGTCTCATGCTGATCGGCATGGGTCTCTTCAAGCTGGGCGTGCTGACCGCGGCGCGCTCGAGCCGGTTCTACGCGGTGATGACCGCGCTCGGGTTCGGAGTGGGCCTGCCGCTCGCGTGGGCCGGGGTGGCCCGCAGCCGGGCGCACGGCTTCGATCTCGACGACTTCATGCGGGTCGGCACCCAGCTTTCGTACGCGGGCGACCTGGCGCTGGGGACGGGATTCGTGGGACTCGTGATGCTGCTCTGCCGCCTCGGCTGGCGGGCGCGGGCGGTGGCCGCGGTGGGGCGCACCGCGCTCAGCAACTACCTGCTGCAGAGCGTGATCTGCACCACCATCTTCTACGGCCACGGGCTCGGCCTCTTCGGCGCCGTGGACCGGGTGGGTCAGGCCCTGATCGTGCTGGCGGTCTGGACGGTGCAGCTCGCGTGGTCGGCGTGGTGGACACGACACTTCCCGGCGGGACCGCTCGAATGGGCGTGGCGCACCGCGGCCCGCGGCGCCGCGGGCGTGCCCGCCTCGCGCGCTCCCGCCGAGCGTTGACCGGCCCCGGCCCGCGCCGTATCCTGCCTCGGTGATCTGTCCCCGCTGTCACGCCGACAATCGCGCGGATCGTCGCTTCTGCGGAGAGTGCGGTCTGTCGTTCGTGTCGCGGTGCCTCGCCTGCGGGTTCGCCAACCACGCGACCGAGCGGTTCTGCGGCGGCTGCGGCGCCTCGCTCGTGCCGTCGGCGGCCGCCGAGCCCCGCTTCGGGTCGCCGCAGGCCTACACCCCCAAGCATCTGGCGGCCCGCATCCTCGACTCGCGCGCCGCCCTGGAGGGCGAGCGCAAGCTGGTGACCGTCCTGTTCGCCGATCTCCAGAGCTCCATGGAGCTGCTGGCCGACCGCGATCCCGAGGAGGCGCGCCGGGTGCTGGACCCGGTGCTGCAGCTGATGATGGCCGCGGTGCACCGCTACGAGGGCACCGTGAACCAGGTGATGGGCGACGGGATCATGGCCCTCTTCGGCGCCCCCCTCGCGCACGAGGACCACGCCACCCGCGGCTGCTACGCGGCGCTGCAGATGCAGGAATCGATCAAGCGCTACGCGGAGGAGGTGCGGCACACTCTCGGGGTCGCGGTGCGCATCCGGGTCGGGCTCAACTCGGGCGAGGTGATCGTGCGCACGATCCGCAGCGACCTGCGGATGGACTACACCGCGGTGGGCCAGACCACGCACCTGGCCTCGCGCATGGAGCAGCTCGCGGACCCCGGCAGCATCCTCCTCACGACCGCGACCCTCACCCTCGCGGAGGGCTTCATCGAGACGCGGCCCCTCGGCCCCACGCCGGTGAAGGGGCTCGCGGCGCCGGTCGAGGTGTACGAGCTGATCGGCGCGGGCCCGGCCCGCTCCCGGCTGCGGGCGGCGGCGGCCCGCGGGCTGACCCGCTTCGTCGGCCGGACCGCCGAGATGAACCATCTGGTGCAGGCGATGGCGCGCGCCGGCGAGGGCCACGGGCAGCTCGTGGCGGTGCTGGGCGAGGCCGGCGTGGGCAAGTCGCGCCTGTGCCACGAGTTCACCCACTCCGCCGGCGCGCGGCAGTGGGTGGTGCTCGAGACCGGCGCGGTGTCGTACGCGCGCGGGCCCAGCTGGTCGCCGGTGGTCGATCTGCTCCGGCAGTACTTCCGCATCGAGAGCCGGGACGACCACGCGCGCATCCGGGAGAAGGTGGGGGAAGGGCTGATGGGCCTCGATCCGGCGCTGGCCCGCTATCACCCCGCGCTCCTGTGGCTGCTCGATGTGCCGAGCGACGACCCGCAGTGGGCGGACCTCGATCCCACCCAGCGGCGTCGGCGCGCGCTGGACGGGGTGCGCACGCTGCTGGTGCGCGAGAGCCAGCGGCGGCCGGTGCTGCTGGTGTGCGAGGACCTGCACTGGGTCGACGCCGAGACCCAGACCCTGCTCGACGAGATGGTGGCGAGCCTGCCCGCGGCCCGGATGCTGCTGCTGGTGACCTACCGGCCCGAGTACCAGCACGGCTGGGCCAACCTGCCGGTGTGCACCCAGTTCCGGATGGATGCCCTGCCGCCGGGCCCCACCGACGAGCTGCTGGAGACGCTGCTGGGGGCGGACCCCGGACTGCGGCCGCTCAAGCGCCTGCTGGTGCAGCTGACCGACCGCAACCCGTTCTTCCTGGAGGAGACGGTGCGGACCCTCGCGGAGGTGGGCGTGCTGGCGGGCGAGCCGGGCGCGTACCGGCAGGCCCGGATGATCGAGGCCCTCCAGATCCCGCCCACCGTGCAGGCCATCCTCGCCGCGCGCATCGACCGGCTGCCGGACGGCGCCAAGCGCCTGCTGCAGTCCGCCGCGGTGGTCGGCGTGCACGTCCCGCTGGCGCTGCTGCAGGAGATCGCGGAGGAGGGCGACGATCTGCCCGGACACCTGGCCACGCTCCAGGCCGGCGAGTTCCTCTACGAGTCGCGGCTCTTCCCCGACTTCGAGTACACCTTCCGGCACGTGCTCACCCACGACGTGGCCTACGGCAGCCTCTCCCAGGCGCGGCGGCGCGCGCTGCACGGCCGGATCGCGGATGCGATGGAGCGGCTCGAGCCGGAGCGCGTGCAGGAGGACGTCGATCGCCTCGCGCACCACGCCTACCGGGGCGAGCGATGGGAGCGCGCGGCGCGGTACTCGCGCCAGGCCGGCAACCGCGCGCAGCAGCGCTCGGCGCATCGGGAGGCGGTGGCGTGGCTCGAGCAGGCGCTCGCCGCGCTGGCCCATCTGCCCGTGAACGCGGACACCCTGGCGCAGGGGATCGACGTGCGTCTCGACCTGCGCGGCTCGCTCTACGCGATCGGCGCGCTGGAGCGGATGCCCGCGCTGCTGCGCGAGGCGGAGGAGATCGCGGAACAGCTCGGCGATCCCCGGCGCCGCGGCTGGATCTCGATGCACCTGGGCGAGTACAACCGCCAGACCGGCCACTTCCGCGAGGCGTCCGCGCTCATCGAGCGGGCCCACGAGATCGCGACCACCCTCGGCGACCTGCCCCTGCGACTGGCCGCCGACCAGTACCTGGGCATGGCGTTCCATGCCCTCGGCGACTACCGCCGCGCCGCCGACCACGAGCGCCGAGCCGCCGAGTTCCCGCGGGAGGAGCCCGCCGCCGGCGGCTTCCGTCCCACCCAGACCGGCACGCCGGCCGGCTTCCGCGCGGTGTCGCTCGGCTGGCTCGCCCGCTGCCTCGCCGAGATCGGCGAGTTCGAGGAAGGCATCGCGACCGGCCGGGAGGCGATCCGCCTCGCGGAGGAGATCGGGCGGCCCTACGCCGCCGTCTCCGCGGACTGGGGCCTGGGCTACCTCTACGGGGTGCGCGGGGACCTCGACTCCGCGACGCTCCTGCTGGAGCGCGCGCTCGCGGCCGCCCGGGGCGCGGGCCTCACCCGGCTGCTCCCCCAGGTGCTGCGCGCGCTGGGCTCCGCCTACGCCCTGATGGGCCGCGTGGCCGAGGGCACCGCGCTGCTGCAGGAGGCGCTCGCGCTCTCGGAGTCGATCCACCTCCGGGTGGCCGAATCGAGCTCGCTGGTCCTGCTGGGCGAGGCGCACCTGCTCGCGGAGCGGGTCCAGGAGGCCCACGTGTCGGCCACCCGCGCGCTCGCGATGGCTCGCGGGCGCGGCCAGCGCGGCGACGAGGCGTGCGCGCTGCGCCTGCTGGGCGACATCGCGCTCCGGGGGGACGGGGACGCCGAGGCGGCGGAGCAGTCGCTGCGCGCCGCGCTCGAGCTGGCGAGCGCGCTCGGCATGCGGCCGCTGGTGGCCCGCACGCGGCTCGGTCTCGCCGCGGCCTGCCGGCGTGCCGGGCAGACGAGCCGGGCCGCGGAGGAGCTGGCCGCCGCCGGCGTGCTCTTCCGGGAGCTGGGGATGCGGTTCTGGCTGGCGCGAGCGGAAGAGGAAGGGTCGCGGAGCCGCTAGCGCCGCCGGGTGGCCAGGAGGTAGATCACCACGATCACCAGGATGATGATGATGACGGTGCACGCGACCGGGGGCAGCGCGAATGCCCCGCCCGCGTACGCGGGAGTCGGTGCCAGGAACGACAGCAGTGCCAGCAGCGCCGCGATGATCGTGCCAATCCGCATCGACGCACTCCTTCCCGTCACGGGTTGACGCTCGCCCGGAGGCCGCGAGCGTGATGGCCGGCAGCATCATACGCCCAGGCTCGCCGGGGGGACAAGGCCGGGGGCCGCTCCGGCTCTAGGCCCCTCCGGGAGCGCTCCGCGCCGCTTCTCGCCACGGCTCGACGACCGTGCGCCGGTGCTCGATCGTCACTCGGGCGTTCTTCACCACCACCCGGCAGGGTCCGAGGGTGCTGATCACTTCCGCCCCGCGCGCGCCCTCCCACACCACGAGATCCGCCGGGGCTCCCGGGCCGAGGAGGGGCTCGGCGCGGCGAAGGATCCGGGCCGGGTGGGTGGTCAGCATGTCGAGCACCTGGGCGAGCTCGGGCTCGGCGCCCAAGTGCCCGGCGATCGCCACCAGGTAGCCCATCAGGGGCAGGCCCGCGGTGCCGAGCGGCGTGAACGCGTTGCGCACGTTGTTGGTGGCGGCGGCCACGGGGACGCCGGCCGCGAGCAGGCGCTTGATCGGGGCCAGCCCGCGCCGGGGCGAGCGCACGTCCTTGCGGCCCATCAGGTAGAGATCGGTGGCGGGCAGCACGATGACCGCGACGCCGGCCTCCGCCAGCACACGGGCGAGGGCGTCCTGCTCGTCGGGCGGCAGGGCCGCCATCTCGCTCATGTGGCCCAGGGCCACGCGGTGCTGCCAGCCGCGGCGCACGGTCTGCTCGGCGATGTAGCGCGCGTGCAGGTGCTGGGGCTCGTCGAAGAAGTCGGCGTGGAAGTCCACGTCCACGCCGAACTCGGCGGCCAGGTCGAACACGATGTCGACGTGACGGCGCGGGTCTGGATCGACGTAGGGCACGCCGCCCACGAGGTCGGCGCCGGCGCGCAGCGCCTCGCGCAGGAGCGCGTCGGTGCCCGGAGCCTTCAGGATGCCCTCCTGGGCGAAGGCGCAGAGCTGCAGGTCGATCGCGGGCGCGTACTCGCGCCGGAGCGCGGCCAGGGCCTCGAAGCCGGTGAGCCCCACGATGGGATCGATCTCGACGTGGCTGCGCATGGCGGTCGTGCCCTGGCGGATCGCCATGTCGAGCACGCGCCGGGCCCGGCTCGCGATGTCCTCGCGCGTGAAGCCCCGCTTGGCCTCCCCGGTGACCCGCAGGGCCTCGGTGAGCGAGCCCTCGCGGCTCGGCGCCCGATCGTCGAGCAGCGCCTTGTCCAGGTGGATGTGCGCGTCCACGAGCCCCGGCGTCACCGCGCGGCCCTCGCACGCGATGGTCCGGGCGGCCGCGCGCGTCGCGAGGGATCCGACCGTCTCGATGCGGCCGCCCCGGCAGCCGATGTCGGCGAGCCGGCCGTCCGGCAGCCGGCAGTCGCGCAGGAGCAGGTCGAGCGGCGGGCTCACGCGCGGTCGCCGATCGTCGCGGCCAGCTCGGCGAGGGCCTGCTCGAAGCAGGCCAGGGGCGCCCGCACGGTGCCGGCTCCGATCTGACCCACCCCCGGCCGGCGGTCGGCGATGCCGGTGTTGATGATGGGGGTGATGCCGGTCTCGACCACCCGACGGACGTCGATGCCGACCGGCGCGCCGCGGTCGTCCAGGTTCGGGATGCGGAAGTGCGGGTGCTCGCCGACCGTGATCTCCGCCATCTCCTCGGTGATCGCGATCGCCTCGTGCAGGCCGCCCGCGCCCACGAAGCCGGCCACCGCGGGGGAGGCGGCCATCGCCAGCCCGCCGAGGCCGATGGTCTCCACGATCGCGCTGTCGCCGATGTCGGGATTGGCGTCCTCCGGTCCGTAGCCCGCGAAGTACAGGCCGCGCGGCGTGTTGACGGGAGCGGTCAGCCAGCGATCGCCGAGGCCGGCCACGCGGATCCCGAACTCGGTGCCGTTGCGCGCCATCGTGACCACCAGCGTGGAGCCCGCGTGGTGAAGCCCCGGGTCGGTCGAGGCCTTGCCGGCCGCCATGGCGAGGTTGAGGAAGAACTGGTCGTTGCCGCCGATGAACTCGGCGAGCCGCGCCAGCGCCGCGGTGTCGCGGCCGGCGCGGGCGAGGGCCGGCATCAACTGGCGGGTGAGCAGGGCGGAGGCGGCGATGTTGCGCTGGTGCATCTCGTCGCCCATGCGGAGGGCCTGGCTCATCATCGCCCGCAGGTCGATGCCCTCGCCGGCCCGCAGGGCGGCCCCGAGCATGGGCCCCGCCTCCGCGGCCAGCCACGCGAGCCGGCGGATCACGCGCTCGTCGTTGGCCCCGAAGCGCAGCACCGCTCCCAGGCCCTCGTTGATGGTGGCGTAGGCGCGGGTGCCGGCGGCGCGGTTCTCCACCACGAACACCGGCATCGAGGCGGTGATGAGCCCGGTCATCGGGCCGACCGCGCCCCGGCTGTGGCAGGGCGCCAGGGCGACCGCGCCGCGCTCGACGAGGTCCCGCGCGGCGGCGTCGTCGCCGGCCCAGCCCTCGTAGCGGATCGCGCACAGCACCGCGGCCTGCATGGTGGGGCAGGCGCGATCCCAGGGCAGCGGTGGTCCCGCGTGGAGCACCACCCGCTCCTCGAGCCCCATGGCCTCGCGGGCCGGCCGGCAGTCCACCAGGACGGGGTGGGCGCCGGTGATGGTGTCGAGCACCGCCGCGTTCGCAGCCTGGATGGCGGCCGCCGTCGATGCGTCCTGCAGCGCGGCCAGCCGGCGGGCGCTGGCGTCGTCTCCTCCGGCGGGAGGCCGCCACGCCACGTGCACGACCGGCACGCCGCGGGCCTCCAGATCGGTCGCGAAGCTCTCGAGCCCCACGTTGATCACGCGGGCGCCGTCGGCCAGCAGCGCGCGCGAGGGATCCGGGCGGCCGGTCATGCCGATCCTCCCGCCCGCAGCGCCGCGCGCACCGTCTCGTTGCCCGCGATCGCGGCGGCGGCGCGGGCGGCCTGCGCGTTCGACGGCAGGACCCAGACGCCGGCGGCCTCGAGACGCGCGGTCTGCGCGGCGAGGCCCTGGGGATCGGCCGCGGTCCCGACCACGGTCGCGACGACGGCCAGCTCGCGTCCGTGCCCGCGGGCGGTGGCGCGCGCGGCCTCGATGGCGGGGGCGAGGTCGCCCGCCGGATCGTCCGCGGCGCCGTGACCGAGCACCACGTCCAGGAGCAGCACCGCGACGTCGGGCCGCCTCGCCGCGCGCGCGATGCGCTCGATGCGAACGGTCGGGTCGATCATGGGGTGGGCGCGCCCCCGCGTGAACTCGTCGGCGCCGAGGTCCAGCACCCGATGCGATGGCGACCCTCCCTCCGGATCGCCTGCGGCGGCGCCGGTGAGGTTCGAGGCGACCGGCCCCAGCAGGGATTCCAGGATCAGCGCGCTCTCGTGGGCGAGAGTGCCGCCCGCGTAGAGGCCGAGCACGGTCCTCCGGGCCGGGGTGAGGCCGCGACGGGCCACCGCGATCCGGGCCTCCACCCCGGGGACGGTGAAGAGGCGCGGCCGCCACGCGGTGCGCGCGAGCCGCGCGTCCGCGGCCAGCGCCGCGTCCTCCAGGGTGTCCACCGTCGTGACCGGCCCCTCGGTGCCCACCGCGACGCGGCGGCCGAGCAGGCACGCGACCGCCGGCTTGCCGATCGCGGCCAGCCTCGCGCGGATCCGCTCGCCCACCTCCGGGGCTGGCGGCTTGCCGACCACCACGATCAGCGCGGTCGCGTCGTCGGCGCCGAGCAGGTCGAGGCCGGCCAGGGTCATGAGGCCGCCGACCTCCGCGCTCATGTCGCGCCCGCCGACGCCGATGGCGTGGGAGACGCCGCGTCCGCGGGCGGCGAGCAGGCAGGCCACCTGCTGCAGGCCGGTGCCGGAGGCGGCCACGAGGCCGACCTCGCCGCGCGGCACCGCGTTGGCGAACCCCAGCGGCACGCCGGCCACGTAGGCGGTGCCGCAGTCCGGGCCCATCAGCAGCAGGCCCTGCCGGATGGCGTGCCGCTTGAGCGCGACCTCGTCGGCGAGGCTCACGTTGTCGCTGAAGAGCATCACGTTGAGCCCGGCGGCCAGCGCCGCGCGGGCCTCCGCGGCTGCGAAGGCGCCCGGCACGGAGACCAGCGCCAGGTTGGCGTCCGGCATGCGGCGCGCGGCGCCGGCCAGCGTGCGCGCCCGCGAGCGGCCGCCCCGCGTGGCGTCGGGCGCGCTCCGCGCGAGCAGGGGCTCCGCGGCGGCCGCCGCGGCCTGCGCGCCGTCGGCGGTCTCGGCGTCGATCACGATCACCAGGTCGTTCGGGGTGGCCGCGCGCGCCGCCTCGGTGAGGAGTCCGGCGTCGGCCAGCAGGTCCCGGTTGGCGGGCGTGCCCATCACGACCGCGGCCTCGCGCACGCCCGGGCGCGCGCGGAGCGCGCGGGCGAGACGGAGCAGCGCCACCGAGTCGTGATACGCGCCGGGCTTGACCACGGTCGTCTGCGCCATGGTCAGGCGAAGGCCCCGCACGCCAGGCGCATGCCGGTGAGGGTGTCCGCGCCGGAGGTGGCCCCGAGGCCGGCCAGGGCCCGGGCCGCCGCGGCGGCCGCGTCCGCCGAGCGCGCGCGCAGCAGGCCCAGCACCGGCTCGGAGAAGCGGCCGGCGAGGGCCTCGATCACGAACTCGCGGCCGAGGGCGGTGGTGCGATGGAGCGCCTCGTGCGCGACCACCCTCGCCACCGCGGGCGCGCCGACCATCGCCGGGCCCGCGATCGCCCGCACGACCGCGAGCGCGCCCACCAGGCAATCGTCGCCCGCCGGCGTGAGCCCCTCGCCCAGGCCCAGCAGCGCCCGGGCGGCACTCACCAGCGCGCGCGGGGCGCCCGAGACGATGGCGGCCGACAGGGCGGCGCGGGCGGCCACGCCGCGAGGGGTGTCGAGCGCGGGCGCGCGGCGAGGATCGAACGCGCGGAGGATGTCGACGACCGAGCGATGGAGCCCGGGCGGCGGGCCGGGGATCGTGCACTCGACGCGGGTGGCTCCTCCCCACTCGAGCGTCAGGCCGGGCAGGCGCAGGCGGCCCGGCTCGACCGCGACCGGCGCGCCCGGCCGCTGGGCACGGAGCAGCGCGAGACGGTCGATGACGGCGGCGAACGGCGCGCGCAGCGGACCCGGTCCGTGCAGCGTGAGGAGGCGTCCGTCGAGCGTTTCGATGTTGAGCGCCCGGCCGAACACCGAGTGCACCCGGCCGATCGTTCCCGCGTCGCCCGACAGCCGATCGGCCACCGCGGCGCCGATGCGCAGGACGCGCGCGCGCCGGTGGCCCGGGGAACTCTCGCGCGTGCTCGCCGGCGTCCGGAGATCGAGGCTCATCGGGTCCGGGCCGTGCCGAGGTAGGCGCGGACGACGTCCGGGTTCGAGCGGATCTCGTGCGCGGGGCCGCTCAGGGTCACTCGTCCGCGCTCGAGCACGTAGGCGCGATCGGCGAAGGCCAGCGCCTGCGCCGCCATCTGCTCGACCAGCAGGACGGTGACCCCTTCGTCGCGCAGGCGGGCGATCACCGTGAAGATCTCCCGCACGAGGAGGGGGGCGAGGCCCAGCGACGGCTCGTCGAGCAGCAGGAAGCGCGGCTGGGCCATGAGCCCGCGGGCCACCGCCAGCATCTGCTGCTGCCCGCCCGACAAGGCGCCGGCGGGCCGGTCGAGACGCTCGCGCAGGGCGGGGAAGTGGGCCACCGCGCGATCGATCTGCGGTCCGATCGGCTGCCCGCGGTCCGCGCGGGCGAGCGCGCCCAGCAGCAGGTTGTCGCGCACGGTCTGATCCCCGAAGACGCCGCGGCCCTCCGGCACCAGCGCCACCCCGCAGCGGGCCACCTCCCACGACGGCCGTCCCGCGATGGAGCGCTCGCCCACCGCGATGCGGCCCGCGGCGGGCCGGAGCACGCCGGCCACCGTCTTGAGCAGCGTGGTCTTGCCGGCCCCGTTGCCGCCGATCACGGTGACGATCTCCCCGGGCCGGACCTCGAGCGAGACGTCGTGCAGCACGGTCGCGGCGCCGTAGGCCACCGAGAGCCCGGAGACGGTCAGCGCGCTCACGCCGGCACTCCGAGGTACGCCTCGATCACCATCGGATTCTCGCGCACCGCCGCCGGCGCGCCGGCGGCGATGACGCGTCCGTAGTCCAGCACGCTGATGCGATCCGAGATCGCCATCACCAGATCCATGTGGTGCTCCACCAGCACGATGGCGGGACCGCCCCGGGATCGGAGCGCGGTGAGCCGGGCCGCGAGGTCCGCGATCTCGGTGGGCGAGAGGCCGGCCGCCGGCTCGTCGAGGAGGAGCAGGCGCGGCTCGGTGGCGAGGGCGCGCGCGATTTCCAGCCCGCGGCGGAGGCCGGCGGGCAGGCTCGCGGCCGGCTCCTCCGCCCGCGGCGCGAGACCGACGGCGTCGAGCAGCGCCAGGGCGCGGGCCCGCAGCGCGCGCTCGCGGCGAGACGTCCCGGGGCCGTGGAGCAGCGCGCCGCCCAGATGGCCGAGGCGGGCGCCGGCGACGCCGATCATGACGTTCTCCACCACGCTGAGATCGTCGAACGGCTGCGCGGTCTGGAAGGTGCGCGCCACGCCCCGGCGCGCCACCGCGTACGGGGGATGGCCCGCGATGGGCTCTCCGGCGAGCCGGATCTGGCCGGCGTCGGGCCGGTAGTAGCCGGTGATCAGGTTGATCAGCGTGGTCTTGCCCGCGCCGTTCGGCCCGATCACCGCGGTGATCCCGTTCGACGGCACCGTGAGGGTCACGCCCGACAGGGCCACCACGCCCCCGAACGACACGCCGAGCCCCTCCACCTCCAGCAGCGCCGCCGCGTCGCCCCCTTTCCCCTGAGGGGGGGCCTCTCTCCCTCTCGTCTCAGGGGAGAGGGCCGGGTGAGGGGCGTGCCGCCGCGCCCGCGACCGCACCGCTCCCACCACGCCCGTCGGCAGGCCGTAGATCGAGATCAGCAGCAGCGAGCCGTAGAGGATCAGCCGGTAGTCGGCCAGCCCGGTCAGCAATTCGGGCAGGAGCGTGAGCGCCACGCCGCCCACCAGCGGTCCGGCCACGCTCCCGAGGCCCCCGAAGAGGAGCGCGAGCAGGAACACGATCGAAGTCTGCAGCGTGAAGCTGTCCGGCGAGATGTAGCCGTTGAGGATCGCGAAGAGACCGCCGGCGAGGCCGGCGAGCGCGGCGGAGATGGTGAACGCGGTGGTGCGCGCGAGGTAGGCGGAGATGCCGAGCGCTTCCGCCGCCACCTCGCTGCTCTTGACCGCCAGCAGCGCGCGGCCCCAGGCGGACGCGCGGAGGTTCGCGGTGAGCCACAGGGTCACCGCGGTCGCGGCCGCGATCAGCCAGTAGCTTCCGCCGACCGCGAGCTTGGGGATGTTGAAGATCCCGCCCGGGCCGCCGGTCAGCGAGACCCACTCCATCAGCACGTGCTCGACGATGATGCCGAACGCGATCGTGACCATGGCCAGGTACGGGCCGGAGACGCGCAGCGCGGCCGCGCCGACCGCGGCCCCGACGATCGCCGCCGCCACCATGCCGACCGGCACGGAGGCCCAGAGCGGCCAGCCGAGACCGGTGGCGGCCAGCGCGGCGCCGTAGGCGCCGAGGGCGTAGAAGCCGGCGTGGCCGAGCGAGATCTGCCCCGCGAAGCCGGCGAGCACGTTGAGGCCCGCCGCCACGATGGCGAGCAATCCCACGCTGCACGCGAGATAGAGGTAGTAGGTGTTGCTGGTGGCGAGGGGGAGCAGCAGCGCGGCCGCCGCGACCGCGCCCCATCCGGCGCGCGCCACTAGACGCGCCTCGCGGGCGGCGCCCCGAGCAGGCCCCACGGCCGGACCACCAGCACGAGGATCACCAGCCCGAAGCCGACGATCTCGCGCGCCCCGGTGGAGACGTAGCCCGCCACCACCGCCTCGAGGAGGCCGTAGCCGAGCCCCGCCAGCACGATGCCGGGCGCGGAGGTCAGGCCTCCGATGATGGCCACCGCGAACGCCTTGAGCCCGATGATGGTGCCCATGGTCGGCGCGACGTTCAGCAGCGGCGCCAGCAGCACGCCCGCCACGCCGGCCAGGAGCGCGGAGAGCGCGTAGGCGGCCATCACCGCGCGCGGGACGTTGATGCCCATGAGGCCCGCCGCCTCCGCGTTCCAGGCCACCGCCTTGAGCTGCCGGCCGTAGCCGGTGCGGTGATAGAAGAGCTGCACCAGCGCCATCAGGCCGAGGCCGACCATCGGTATGAGCAGCTCCTGGGGATAGAAGCCGGCGCCGCCCACGAGGATGGGGCGCTGGGTGAGCGACGAGGGGAACGCGCGCGCGTCCTTGCCGAACAGGAGCTGCGCCACGTTCTCCGCGATGATGCCGCAGGCGATGGTGGAGAGCAGCCACGCCGGCGAGGAGGCGCGGAAGAACGGCCGCACCGCCACCCGCTCGATGAGGGCGCCGAAGGCGGCCAGGGCCGGCAGGGTGGCGAGCAGGGCGGCGGGCAGCGGCCAGCCCGCGGCCACCGCCAGGCCCCACGCGATCACCGCGCCCACCATCACCGCGTGGCCCTGCGAGAAGTTCATGGTGCGGCTGGTCGCCCAGGTGATGTGGTAGCCCAGGGCGACCAGGCCGTACATGCTGCCGAGGGCGAGCCCCGTGACGAGGAGCTGGACGAGCACCCCGCTACTTGGCGGCCAGCGGGACGATCCGGCCCGCGCGCCAGACCACCATGATGTAGTCGGCGTCGGTGAGCGCGTCGTGCTGATCGGCGGTGAACGGCCGGCGATAGGTCTTGATGAGGCCCTTGTACTCGGTCTTCAAGTTCTCGAGGGCGTCGCGCACCTTGGCCCCCTCCGGGGAGCCGGCCTGGTCGATGGCGAGGGCGACCAGATGCAGGCCGTCGTAGGCGTTGGCGGTGCCGACCGGGGCCACCACGTCCTCGGGGCCCTTCACGCCGTACCGCTCCTTGAGGGCCTTCAGCACCGCCTCGCCGCGCTCGCTCTGCTTTCCGAAGAACGAGTACGTCTGCAGGAAGGCCACCCCGTCCGACAGATCGCCGGTCAGCTCCGCGAAGCGGCCGCCGGAGATGCCCCAGTGCGACACCATCGGGACCTCCCAGCCGATCTTGGCGCGCGACTTCACGACCTGCGCGCCCTCGGGCGCGTTGGCCACCAGCACCACGTGGTCGGCCCCCGCGTTCTTGAGGCGCAGCAGCTGCGGGCTCATGTCCGGATCGCCCCAGTTGAACTTCTCGATCCCGACCGCCTTGATGCCCTTCTGGCCGAGCCACTTGGTGAGGCCGGCCTCGTTGGACTGGCCCCAGCTCGTGTTCTCGAGCAGGAGTCCCGGCTTGCCCTTGCGGAGCACCTCGGTGGCGTAGCGGGTGAGGAACTTGTCCGCGTCGTCGTCGTTGGCCGAGACCCGGAACACGTAGTTGGGGTTCTGCCCGTTGCGGGTGATGTTGGTGCCCGCCGCCCACGCCCCCATGTACGGCGTCTTGAGCTCGTGCCACACCGCCACCTGGGCGAGGGCCACCGGCGTGTGCAGACCACCGAACACCGCGGTCACCTTCTCGCGCTCCACCAGCTCGCGCGCGATGGTCACGCCCTTGGCGGGCTGGCCCTCGTCGTCCCGGACCACCAGCTGCAACGGACGGCCGCCCAGCACCCCGCCCTTGGCGTTAATCTCTGCGATGGCGATCTCGAGGCCGCGCTTGATCGCCTCGCCGGAGGCGGCCGAGCCGCCCGAGACCGCGGCGGTGAGGCCGATCTTGACCGGCTCCCGGGACTGGGCGGTCACGCCGACCGCGGCCCCGGCCAGGAGACAGACGGTGACGAGTGCACTGAGACGGCGTCGCATTGATTTTCCTCCTGTGGCAGCCGAAAGTTGCGACAGAGCGCTACGGATGTATCACAGAGAAGGGTGGTGCCGCCACCGTGACTTCGGAGGGGGTCGCCCCCCGAATGACGCGAGCGTGACCGACCGGCACGGTAACAATCACCCGGCAAAATGTGCTGTCGGGCCCGGGGGGCGAGCCGGGTCGTTTCCGGCCGCCCCCCGGGCGCGGGGTTGCACCGTGCGAGCGGGTCGGGCACACCGGTTGCTGACTCTGTTCGCTGCGCCCGGAGTGTGGACGTGAGCCGTGTTCCCGAGCTGCTGTTCACGATTGTGCTCGCGGTCGCGTGGGCGTACTGGCTGATCGCATGCTGGTGCGTGGCCTTGCGCGTGCGCAGGGTCTCGTATGCGCCGGCCGACGAGCCCGCGCCCGCCCCGCCGGTGTCCGTGCTCAAGCCGCTGAAGGGCGCCGAGCCCGAGCTCTACGACAACCTGGCGAGCTTCTGCCGGCAGGAGGCGCCCGACTTCGAGATCCTCTTCGGCGTGCGCGACCCGAAGGATCCCGCGGTCGCGGTCGTGCGGCGGCTCCAGCGGCAGTGGCCGGACCGGCCGCTCCGGCTCCTCATCGCCCCCGATCTGGGCGCGAACCCCAAGGTGGCGATCCTGCGCGCATTGTGCGAGCAGGCCCGCCATGACGTGCTGGTGATCAGCGACAGCGACATCCGGGTGGGCCCGGACTACCTGCGGCGTGTGGTCGGCCCCCTGCGCGATCCGCGGGTGGCGCTGGTGACCTGCCTCTACCGGGCGCGGGGCGTTCGCCGCCTCGCGGAGGCGCTCGAGGCCCTGTACATCGACTTCACGTTCCTGCCGTCGGTGGCGGTCGACAGCCTCATCCCGCGCTTCCGCACCGCGTTGGGCGCCACCATCGCCTTGCGGCGCGGTGACCTGCGGCGCGCGGGCGGGTTCGAGGCCATCGCCGATCACCTCGCCGATGACCACGCGGTGGCCGCGATGCTGACCGGCGGCGGCCGGGTGTGCCGGCTGAGCTCGTGCGTGGTGGAGCACGCCGGGGGGAGCATGACCGGGCGCGACCTCTGGCAGCGCGGCGTCCGGTGGGCGCGGACGATCCGTTCCGCGGAGCCGCGGCGCTACCTGGGACTGCCGGTGACGTTCGCCCTGCCCTGGGCCGCGCTGCTGGTGGCCGCGAGCGGCGGGGCGGAGGCGGCATGGTGGGCGCTCGTCGCGACGCTCGCGCTGCGCGTGGCGGTGGCCGGCTGGATCGCCCCCCGCATCGGCGATCGCACGGCGTGGCGCTGGCTCGTCTGGCTCCCCGTTCGGGACGTGCTGGACGTCGCGATCTGGTGCGCCGGCCTGGCCGGCAACGCGGTGGTGTGGCGAGGAGTGCGCTATCGCGTGAGGCCGGACGGCCGGCTCGCTCCCGGACGCGGCGGGAGGCGCCGGCCGGGACGCGCGGCGCGCTCGCTGCGCGACGTGCCGCGTCGCTGGGTGGTCTGGCTCGATCGGCGCGTGCGGGCCCGCGAGCAGATCTTCGAGTTCACTCAGGACCCCTCGTGCATGCTCCGCGCGCGCTGGGCGCGCGCGACGCGGACCATCGTGCTCTCGGACGGCACCCGGGTGAATCCGGGCGACCGGTACGTGGAGCTGCATCTCTGGAACGAGCACCTCGCGCGGCCGGGTCGACCGGCCGCGCAGGACCTCGCGTGGGCCGCCTCCGCATGGCGGCGGACCGAGCACTCGCTGCGCCTGCTCGCCCAGTTCCTCGAATCGCGCGAGGACCTCCGCGACATCCGCGCGGTGCACGGGCGCGCCGCGTTCGCGCCACGCGAGCCGCGGCGCCTGATGCAGGTCGTCCGCCGGTTCGGATTCGAGGTGCAGATCGTGCCGTCCACCGGTCTCCGGTCCCGGCTCCACGATCTGGGCGAGAACGTGCTGATCTGGGGGCTGGCGTGGGCGTTCAATCCCGGCTTCCGCGGCGGCAAGGTGCTGTCGCGTCCCCGACACGAGCTGTGGATGTCGAGGGACGCGCTGATCCGGCGCTACGGCGCGCCGCGGGAGACGCTCGGCGCGGTACCGTCCCGCGGCCGGTCGAGGTCGCGCTCCCGATGACGCGGCTCCGCGAGACCGGGATGCTGCTGGCGTCCGTCTCGGTCCTCGTCGCCTGCGGCGCGACCGCCGCCGCGGAGCCCGGCTGGCCGGAGTTCCTGGCCGGACCGGCGGCGTGGGATCCCGGCATCGTGTACGCGGTGCGGCGCGTCTGGGGCGAGCCGACCCTGCACCGCCGCGTGGTCGGTCCTCCGGCCCCGATGCCGGTGGAGCGGTACCTGACCCTGGTCGACCTGCCCGACGTCACCGCGGCGGCGGCGCGGGACCGCGGTCTGCCGTCACCCCAGGTCCGGTGGCTCGGGGCCGACTGGTACGAGGCGGACGACCACGGAGGGGCGCGGGGCGTCTACCGGGTGCTCGCGCGCGATCCGCATCGCCGGGTGATCCTCTCGTGGGGCCGCCACACGAGTCACTTCCTGGGCGACGTCGGCGGGAGCGCGCTCTCGGTGCTGACCTTCCGCGATCGGGACGGCGAGACGGCCCAGGACATCGAGGCCTACGTGCGGATCGACGACCGGGCCGCGGCGGCCCTCGCGCGCGCGCTGAGCGTCGTGTTCGGCTGGCTCGCCGACCGCAAGCTGGCCGAGGGATTCGGGGTGTCCGTGAAGGTCGCCCGCTGGATCCAGGAGGATCCCGCCGGATTCTGCCACTGGCTCCGCGGCGCGGACCTTCCGGAGGCCCGTCGCCGCGCCGCGGAGGCGGCGGCCGGCCGGTGTGCGGTCCCGGTCACCGCGCGCGGAGCCGGCGGATGACCCTAGGGCGTGCGCTCCGCGCGATCGCGGACCGCCCGGATCGTCTCCACGAGCCCGTCGCGCTCCGCGCCCCGGGTCAAGAAGCGGGGGAGGACGGTGCGGGCCCCCATGGCGTAGGTCAGCAGCACCCCGCTCGCGTCCGGCTGCACTTCCCAGTAGCCCCACGTGTCGCGGAAGAGGCCGTTGGGACGGTCGCGGGCCAGCCGCCAGTCGATCCGATTGTTCGCCCGGTCGGGATAGTTGTTCACGTGGAAGTTGAAGGAGAACGGCCCCACCTGGATCACGTAGCGGACGAGCGCGCGGCTCCGATCCGACTCGAGGACGTCGGCGCGGACGACGCTCGGGTACAGTCCGGCGTGGCCCGGATAGTCGAGGAGCACGCGCCAGACCGCGCCGACGCTCGCATGCACCACCGACACGGCCGTTCCGCCCTCACCCGCGGCGCCGCCTCCGCCGGGCGGCAGGCGATCCAGCAGCACGACCTCCCCGCTCTCGAGGCGCGCGCGCTCCGCGGGGGGCAGGTGGGGCAGGGCCCGGGCGGGGAGCGGACACCACGACACGAGGAGCCCCACGACCAGGGCGAGGACGACCCGCATACCTCGACAGTGTCCCACGGCGGTCAACGCGCGTCCTGGACCAGGTAGTGCCGGCCTCGCCACTCGACGGGGCGCCGCGTCGCCGCGCGCCGCGCCGACTCGATCAGCATGCCCGCGAGCATCGCCACCGAGAGCGGGTGGAGCAGGGAGAGCGCGCCGGGATAGCCGGCCCGGCGGTCGGAGAGCAGGCGCGTGAGGTACCCGAGCGCCACCTCGGCGCCGCAGAGCCACGTCGAGGTGGACCGGCCGCGGATGCCACCGGCGGCCAGGAGGAGGATCGGCGCCACGTAGAGGGCGGAGAGGGCCAGCGCGCCCGCGACGCCGAGCGCCGTGGAGCCGAACAGGACCGCGTGCAGGTTGCGCACGTTGCCGCGCCAGAGCGCGGGCAGATCCGCATAGGCGTGACAGGCGATGAGCGATGTGCCGTCGACGAGGCGGACGTCGTGGCCGAGCCGGGCCAGTCGGCGTCCGAGGGCGGTGTCCTCCGCCACCGTGCCCCGCACCGAGGCGAAGCCGCCGATCCGGTCGTAGGCCGCGCGTTCGATGGCGAGCACCTGGCCATTGGTCGCGGTGAGGGCCGGCGCCCGCCACCAGCGCTGGAGCCAGACCGGCACCAGCGTCATGGCCGCCCAGTTCTGCAGGCCGAGCGCGGCCCACAGCACGGGGCGCGCGGGGGCGTGGCGGGGGAGCGCGGACACGACGCTCGCGGACATCTGCTGGAGCGCGCCCACCAGACGCGTGAGCGCCCCTCGGGCCGGCCGCACGTCGGCGTCGGCGAAGACGAGGACGGGGGCGTCGGTCTGCGCGCGCAGGCGGTGGCAGGCGAAGGGCTTGCCGTGCCAGCCCGGCGCGAGCGGCCCACCCGACACGACTCGCACGTGCGGGAACCGCGCGGCGACGGCGCGGGCGATCGCGGCGGTCCCGTCGCACGAATCGTCGTCCAGCACGACCACCTCGTAGTCGGGATGGTCCTGACCGGCCCAGGCCTCGATGCTCGCCGCGATCGTTCCCGCTTCGTTGCGGGCGGGGATCAGCACCGCGGCTCGGCGCGTGCCGGGCCGCATCCTCGCGAGACGGGGGATGGCGCGGCGGTTCAGGAGCGCCTGCACCAGCAGCGCGCCCAGCACGCCGAGGGCCATCCCGTGAATGCGACGCGCCATGCGTTCAGTGTACCGCCTTCGCCGCGGAGCGGTCCTGCCGCGACCGTGCGGTGCGCTCGCGGGGCGCGGCGGGAGCCGGGCTCGTGACGTGGCGCGGTGGCGCCCGGCTCGCCCACGGGCTGTGGCCGGTGGTCCCGCTCGCGGCGGCGCTGATCGCGTATCGCCATCGCGGGCCGCTCGCGGCGGGGCTCGCGCTCCTGCCCGGGGCTCACGTCGGCTGCGTCGCGCTCGGTCTCGGGATGGTGGCGGTGGTCTACGTCGCCCGGGCCCACGCGTATCGCGAGCCCCTTCGCGCGCTGCGCTACTCGATGCGGCGCCGGGTGCTGCTCGCGATCGCGGTCGTCGCCACCTCGGTGCACCAGGCGATCCCGGCCGGCGGTGCGAGCGGGTACGCGTTCCTCGCCTACGCCCTGCACCGCCAGGGCGTCTCGAGCGGACAGGCCCCCCTGATCGCGCTGATCGACACCCTGAGCTATGCGCTCGCCATGGCGACCCTCGTCGTCGGCGCCGTCGTCTACCTCCTCGGGTGGGGATCGATGGCCCCGTCCGCGCTCCGGGCCGGCCTCCTTCCCGGCCTCGCGGTCCTGGGACTGGCCCTCCTGCTCTACCTGGCGCAGCGCCGGCCCGCTCGCCTCGAGCGTCTCGTGCTCGGGGCCAAGCAGCGGGTGGAGCGTCTCCTCGGTCGCGGCTGGCCCGACGACCCGCTCCGCTCGTGTCTCGTCGAGTACGAGCGGGGAAAGGCGATGATCGCGAGCCGGCCGGCCCGCTTCGCCCGGATGCTCGCCTTCCAGTACGCGGCGATCGGCGCGGACGCGGCCGCGCTCTATCTCGCGTTCCTCGCGGTCGGCGCGGCGCCGGAGCCGTCGACCGTGTTCCTGGGGCTCGTGGTGTCGATGGCGGGCGGCGGGGTCCTGGGGGCGCCGGCGGGCGGCGGCGGGTTCGAGCTCATCATGACCGGGTTCTTCGCGCACCACGGGGTGGGCGAGGGCCGGGCGTTCGCGGCCACGCTGCTCTATCGCCTGCTGGCGTTCTGGCTTCCCGTCGCGGCGGGCCTGCCCCTGTTCGTCTGGCTCCGCCGCCGGCGGGGCGGCGTCCGGAGCGGCCGGGCGCGGCGGTGACGGCGGCCGCCGGGTCACTTCGGAGCGGAGATCCCATAGGCCTTCAGCTTGCGGTAGAGATGGCTCCGCTCGATGCCGAGCCGCTCGGCGGTGCGGGTCATGTTCCACTCGTTGGCCCGCAGCTCGCTCAGGATGAAGGCGCGCTCGAACGCCTCGCGGGCCTCCTTCAGCGTGCGCTCGCGCTGGGCGTCCTCGGGAACCGACGGCTCCGCGTCGCGGGGGCGCAGGGGCGGGGGCAGGTCCTCCGGCCCGATCACGTCGCGCGGGGTCATGATCACCAGGCGCTCCACCATGTTGCGGAGCTCGCGGACGTTGCCCGGCCAGTCGTAGGAGAGGAAGTAGGCCAGCGCTTCCACCGAGACCGTCTTGGGGCGCTTGCCGTTCTCGGCCGAGAACATCGACGCGAAGTGGGCCACCAGCAGCGGCAGATCCTCCTTCCGCTGGCGCAGCGGCGGCACCTCGATCGGGATGACGTTCAGGCGATAGTAGAGATCCTCGCGGAACGCGCCCGCCGCGATGCGCTCGGGCAGGTTCTGGTTGGAGGCGGCCAGGACGCGCACGTCCACGCGGATCGTGTCCTTGCCGCCGACCCGCTCGAAGGCCTGCTCCTCCAGCGCGCGCAGCACCTTCGCCTGGGTCTTGAGGCTCATGTCCGCGATCTCGTCCAGGAACAGCGTGCCCTGATCGGCGAGCTCGAACTTGCCGCGCCGCCGCGCCACCGCGCCGGTGAACGCGCCCCGCTCGTGCCCGAACAGCTCGGACTCGATCAGCTCCTCGGGAATCGCCGCGCAGTTCACCTCCACGAACGGGCCGTCCCGGCGAGCGGACAGCGTGTGGATGGCGCGGGCCACCAGCTCCTTGCCGGAGCCGTTCTCCCCCTGGATGAGGACCCGGCCGGTCGAGGGGGCCGCGATCGCGATCTGCCGCCGCAGGTGCTCGATCAACGCGCTCTGGCCCACGATCTGCTGGCCCCGCTCGAGCTGGGCCCGCAGGGCCCGGTTCTCCCGCTCGAGCCGGGTGTGCTCGAGCGCGCGGCTGGCCGCGAGCAGGGTCTTCTCCAGCGAGAGCGGCTTCTCGATGAAATCGTAGGCCCCGAGCTTCGTGGCCTTCACCGCGGTCTCGATGGTGCCGTGGCCGGAGATCATGACCACCGCGGTCTCCGGCCGAATCCGCTTGAGCTCGGCGAGGGTGTCGAGCCCGTCGACGCCGGGCATCCAGATGTCGAGGAAGATCACGTCGGGTGTCTCGTCCTGGAGCCGCGCGATCGCCTCCTCGCCGGAGCCCACCGCGGTGACCCGATACCCTTCATCTTCCAGCACGCCTCGCAAGGTCGCGCGGATCGCGCCCTCGTCGTCGACGATCAGGATGTGCTCGCCGGGCATGGCGGGCGCGCTCAGGCCTGCACCGGGGCCGCGACCGGTCGGCCGACCGGCAGCTCGATGACGAACCGGCTGCCGTGGGGGGTGTTGTCCTCGACCCGGATGGAGCCGCCGTGGTCGGACACGATCTGGTGGACGATGGGGAGACCCAGCCCCATGCCGGTGGCCTTGGTGGAGAAGTAGGGCACGAAGAGACGCTCGCGATCCTCGGGGGGGATCCCGGGGCCGTCGTCGGCCACCACGATGCGGGCGCGCTGCGCCTCGGGCAGCCACTCGGTCTGCACCACCACGACCCCGGTGCCGCCCACCGCCTCCACCGCGTTGTCCACCAGGTTCAGCACCGCGCGCTTGATCTGGTCCGGGTCCACCTCGACCGGCGGCAGGTCGGTGGCGAAGGCGGCCCGGATCGCCAGGCTCGGGTGCGATTCGCGGTAGAGCACCACCACGCCCTCCAGCAGCCGGGCCAGATCGCTGGGCCGCGGCGTCAGCGCGGGCATGCGGGCGAAGCGGGAGAACTCGTCCACCAGCTGCCGCAGCCCGTCCACCTCCTGGATGATGGTGCCGGTGGCCTCCTCGAGCAGGCGCTTGTCCTCCGGACTCCGGTCGGAGGCCAGGCGCCGGCGCAGGCGCTGGGCCGAGAGCTGGATCGGGGTCAGCGGGTTCTTGATCTCGTGGGCGATCCGCTGCGCGACCTCGCGCCAGGCCGCGAGGCGCTGGGCCTTGAGCAGCTCGGTGAGGTCGTCGAAGGCGAGCACCATGCCCACGTAGTTGCCGTCCGGCCCGCGCAGCGCGGTGGCGGAGGCGAGCAGGGCCACCGTCTGGCCGCCGCGGCGCAGGTGGACCTCGCGGTCGAGCATGCCCTCGCGCACCCGGCCCATGCGCTGCACGAGCGCGTCGATCTCCACGTACTCCGGCGAGCGGAACACGCGGGTGGCGGAGTGGCCCTGCACCGACGCCGCGTCGAGACCGAGCAGCCGCTCCGCCGCGCTGTTGATGGTGGTGACGCGCCCCTCCGGATCGAGCGAGACCACGCCGGTGGCCACCGCCTCCAGCACCGTCTCGGTGTAGCGGCGGCGCTCCTCCACCTCGGTGTGCTTGGCCTGCAGGTCGCGGTAGGTCTCCTCCAGCTTGGACTGGGAGGCCGCGAGGTCGGCGGTCATCCGGTTGAACGAGTCCACCAGGATGCCGATCTCGTCGTCGGCGCGCACCTCGACCTTGTAGCGGAGGTTGCCCGCCGCCACCTCCCGGGTGCCCTCGGCCAGCATCTGGATCGGGTCGGTGATGCCGCGCGCCAGGTAGAGGCCGAACCAGGTCGCGGAGAACACGATGATCAGGGTCATCAGGAGAAAGAGCAGGATGTAGATGCCCTTGATCGGGTTCTTCAGCAGCCGGAGCTGCTTGTATTCCTGGAACGCCTGGCTGATGTTGCGCAGGCGGGCCTCGAGACGCTGGGTCACGTGGAAGGCCACGATCATCGCGCCCGCGACGGAGGCGTCGGCGGCGTCGCGGATGGGCACGATGGCCTGGATCATGTCGCCGTTGTCCAGCTCGTGGACGGTGGTGATCTCCTGCCCCGCGAGCGCCTGCTTGATGTGCTCGCGGTTGGCCTCGCGGGTCGCCACCTTGGCCAGCACCGGATTCTTGACGTGCACCAGCTCCTGGCCCTCGCGGTTGAAGATGGTGATCGCGGCCACGCCCAGCCGGTCCTGCTGCTCGGCCAGGTAGCCGGCCAGGCCCTCCCGCTTGCTGTCGGCGAGCAGCCCGTCGCGCTCGATGACCTTGCTCATGTAGCGGCCGTGGCGGAGCAGGGTGCCCTCCAGCCCCTGGTAGTAGGTCTGCGCGACTTCCATGGCCTGATCGAGCGGCCGCTCCACCTGGGGCTTGAACCACCCTTCGATGGACGTGGTGATGAAGTTCGACGCGATCAGGAAGATCAAGATGCCCGGCACGAGGGCCAGGGCCAGGAAGGTCAGCACGAGCTTGGCCTTGAACCGCGAGCCGATGATCTTGTGCCGGCGCTCGAACGAGAGCTTCACCAGGTTGCGGAACAGCAGCACCAGCAGCAGCAGGAAGACGATCAGGTTCAGGTTGAACAGGAAGAAGACAATCAGGTTCGAGGCGAACGGGATCTGCGGAGCGCGGATGCCCACCTCGAAGACGGTGGCCACCACCAGCAGGATGAGGATGCCCGCGATGATGAGCAGGTTGCGCTTGCGTTTCTCCTGCTCGGCGACGCGCTCCGGCCGGCGGGTGAACGGGCTCACTGGTTGCGCACCGGAGTGAGGAGGCTCGACTGCACCCACGGGGTCTCCGCGGCCTCGCCGGTCAGGCGCGCGAACCAGGAGTTGACGCCGCCGAGCGACACGTCGGAGCGGACCCGCACGTAGTAGAGGTCCTGCTTGTCGAGCGCGGCCACCGGGGCCAGCTGGCCCACCCGGAGCTCGGAGATGACCCGCTGCGCTTCCCGGAGGTCCTTGGTGAGCACCGGCTCGCGCGTCTCGCCCTTGAGGGAGGCGACCTTGTACTCCTTGGTCAGCACGTTGTAGGTGAGCTGCCGCTCGATGGTCCGGGCCTGGAGCCGGCGATCGACGCCCATCCTCGTGTACTGCCATAGCTCGACGTAGTAGCGCACGTGGGCCGGGATCCCGGTGTGGATCGACTCGCGCAGGGCGTCGGGCACCGCGTCATAGAGCACCACCGATACCGTGACGTCGTAGTCGTTCAGGAAGACGGAGAGGTTGCTGATCCGGACCTCGGCCTGAGCCGACCGGGAGCCGGCCTCGGCGGCCAGAAGCAGCGCGGCGAGCAGGCTCGCGCCCACCACCACCTTTCCCAGCAGGCGACGGCGAGATCCCATGGACACGACGGACCATTATAGCGTCGGCCTCCCGGCCCGGTCGGAGTCACTCGGTCGGCGCACGGGCGCCCCGCGAGCGGAGCGAGAGGGGGTGGAGCGGACCGGGCGGAGGCCCTAGAGGGCCGCCACGCCCGGGAGGAACCCGTCGCCGCTGCTGGCGACCGGGGCGGCCGCCGACCGCATGACCCGTACCGCACCGCGCCGCCGTTCGGCGGCGACCGCCTTCTGGATCGCGGTCACGAGCTGGTGGTTCAGGGCGTGGCCGGCGTTGCGACCGACCACCATCGCGTGCAGGGGGCGGCCCAGGAGGAAGAGGTCTCCGACCAGGTCGAGGATCTTGTGGCGCACGAACTCGTCCGGGAACCGCAGGCTGTCGTTCAGGACCGACCGCTTGCCCACCACCACCGCGTTCTCGAGCGAGCCGCCCCGAGCCAGGCCGTTCTGGCGCATGACCGGAACGTCGCGGAGGAACCCGTAGGTCCGGGCCGCGGCCAGCTCCTGGGTGAACACCTCCTCGGTGATCCCGTAGGTGCCCGCCTGCAGCCCGATGACGGGGTGGCTGTTGTCCAGCGTGTAGCTGATCCGGAGGCTGTCGGCCGGCATCGCTTCCAGCCAGCGGTTCTCGGTGCCGACCCGGATGGGCTCGGTGATGACGATCGGCCGGCGCGGCGCCGGCAGGCTCGCACGCCCGGCCTCGCGCAGCAGCGTGATGAACGGCTGGGCGCTGCCGTCGGCCGCGGGAACCTCCGGCCCCTCGATGTCGATCAGCGCGTTGCCGATGCCGAGCGCCGCGGCCGCGGCCATCAGGTGCTCGATGGTCCGGACGCGCACCCCGAAGGCACCGATCGTGGTGGCGGAGTTGGTGTCGACGACGTGATCGGCGTTGGCGGGGATCAGCGTGCCGTCCGCGGCGCGAAAGACGATGCCCGTGTCCGCCCCGGCCGGGGAGACCGTCACGCGGACCGCTTCACCGGAGTGAAGCCCGATGCCGGCGAGGCTGACCGACCGTCTCACAGTCTGCTGGAGGTCCATGGCCGGGGCTAGGGGAGGCAAGCCTGGTGCCATGCCCGACATGCTCACACAACCCCCTGTCCAGACGGCCAAAATTTCAGGCCGACCGCCCGACGAATCGTCGGGAAGTTGCAAGAAAGACACACCCCCGACCCCGTCCCTGTGTCAATTTCGCACCACTAGACATCCAGGGTGGCCCGGACCGAGACGGGGCCGGGCCCGGCGGGATCGTGGACCAGGTCCGCGGTCAGCACGTTCCGGATGGGGCGCACCCGATGGCGGGCGGGGTCGATCTCCTCGCCAGCCAGGATCGCGTGGAGCCGCATCTTCTCGCCACCAGCCCCGGGGGCGGCATCGAAGACGACCATCTCGATGCCCCGGCAGGTGAAGCCCTCCACCTCGTGGACGTACAGGCACTCCTGCAGCCAGGCGCGCAGCAGGGCGGGGGCGCCGCTGCCGTGGGCCCGGACCTCTCTCACGTCGGCATCCTCCACGGTGTCCGGGTCCACGGCGGTCGCGAACAGGGCGAGCGCGATCCGGACGAACGCCTCGGGCAGGGTGTCACCGGTGGCGGAGATCTCCACGGTCACGCGCGCCCCAGGTCGCCATAGCGGGCCTGCAGCAGGGCCACCGCCACCGCACCCGCGGTCTCGGTGCGGAGCACCCGCGGCCCCAGGCCCGCGACCACCGCCCCCGACCGCGCGAGCGCCTCGACCTCGGCGGGGGTGAGCCCGCCCTCCGGTCCCACGATCACGGTGACGGTCGAGCAGGGCTCCCCGGGCAGGAGGACGGCCAGCCCGCGCGGCTCCGACTCCCAGAAGCAGACCACGAGCCCGTCGGTGGCGGGATCGATCCGCCAGTCGGCGAGCGTGCGGCCCGGGGCGATCTCGGGCACCGTGGCGCGCCCGCTCTGCTGAGCGGCCTCGCGCGCCACGCGCTCCCACCGGGCCCGACGCGCGTCCCAGCGCTCGGGCGACAGGCGGACCACGCTGCGCTCGGTCGTGAGCGGGATCACCCGGCTGACCCCGAGCTCGGTGGTCATGCGCACGATGCCGTCCATCTTGTCGCCCTTGGGCACCGCCTGCGCGAGCGTGAGGCGGAGCGGCGACTCGGTGGCCAGGGGCGCGCGCGAGACCACCAGGCCTTCGGCCCGGCGCGCGCCGATCGCGGTGAGCCGGACCGACAGCAGGGTGCCGTCGTCCACCGCCTGGATCAGATCCCCGACCGCGGCCCGCAGCACGCGACCGAGGTGATGCGCGGCCGTCGCGTCGAAGCGCACCCGGTCGCCCTCGACCGCGCCCGGCGCCAGATGAAAGCGCGTCACCGCGGCGCGGTCAGGCGGAGGGACGCCCAGCCGTCGAGGGCCACGCGGGCCTGCCGCAGGAAGCCGGCCGCTTCCAGCGCATCGACCACGCGCCGGTCCTCGTGATCGAGCATGCCGCCCAGCACCAGCTGGCCGCCCGGCGAGACCAGGCGGCCATAGCGGGGAGCCAGCGCGAGGTGCGCGTGGGTGAGCAGGTTCGCGAGCACGATCGGCGCGGCTTCGGTCACGTCGGCCGCCTCGGCCAGGCGTATCGTGAGCCCGTCCACGCGGTTCCGCTCGGCGTTGACGCGCGCGGCGGCCACCGCGTCCGGGTCGAGGTCGATCGCGAGCACGCGGGCCGCCCCGAGCCGGCGGGCGGCGATGGCCAGGATGCCGGTGCCGGTCCCGATGTCGAGGACCGCGGCGCCCGGCTGGGCGGCGAGGGCCTCCTCGAGGAGCACGAGGCAGCCCTCGGTGGTGCCGTGATGCCCGGTGCCGAAGGCCCGACCGGGCTCGATCACGATCGTGAGCCGGCCCGCCGTGCTCGCCGCCTCCGGCGCCTCGCCGTCGAGCCACGGCGGCACCACGCGCAGACGGCGGCCCACGTCGCGGGCCGGGAAGGATTGCTGCCAGGCGCTGGCCCACGCCTCGTCCAGCAGCGGGGCGATCTGCGGGTCGCCGGGCTGGGCGAAGCCGAGCGCGCGCAGCGAGTCGCAGTAGGTCCTGACCGCGTCGAGCAGCCCGGTGGACGAGACGGCTTCCGAGAAGAAGGCGCGCACCTGCGCGGGGGCGCCGGGCGCCTCCTCCTCCACCACGCCGAGGGCGCCCTGCTCCCAGAGGAAGTTGGTCAGGCTATCGGAGGTGTCGGCGGAGGCGGGAACGGTGAGCTGCCAGAACGGCATCAACTACCGAAGAGATTCTTCATCCGCTCGACGAACTTGGACACGCGCGGGCTCGCGTCGCTCTCGGTGGTCCGCCGCAGCTCCTCCAGCAGCTCGCGCTGGCGCGCGGTGAGCTGGGCCGGCACCTCCACGATCACCTCGTAGACCGCGTCGCCCCGTCCGCGCCCCCGCAGGTGCGGCATGCCCTTGCCCTTGATCACGAGCCGCTGCCCCGGCTGGGTGCCGGGCGGGATCTTGAGGCGCGCGGTCCCGTCCAGCACCGGCACCTCGATCTCGTCGCCGAGCGCGACCTGCGGGAACGTCAGCGGCAGCTCGCAGACCAGGTTCGCGCCGTCGCGCACGAAGATCTCGTGCGGGCGCACGTGGAGCACCACGTACAGGTCGCCGGGCGGCCCGCCGTGCAGCCCGCCCTCGCCCTCGCCGCTCAGGCGGAGCTGATTGCCGTCCTCCACCCCCGGCGGGATCGTGACCTTGAGCAGGCGCTCGCGGGAGACGCGCCCCTGGCCGCGGCACGCCGCGCAGGGGTTCCGGATGATCCGCCCCTCGCCGCCGCAGTGCGGGCAGGGACGCGCCACCGTGAGGAAGCCCTGCGAGAAGCGCACCTGGCCCTGCCCCCGACAGGTGCCGCAGATCTCGGGCTGGCTGCCCGGCTGCACTCCGGTGCCGCGGCAGGTCTCGCAGGCCTCGAGGCGCGGCACCTGGAGCTTCGTCTCGAGCCCCTGGGCGGCCTCCTCCAGCGAGATCTCCAGGTCGTACCGGAGGTCGTCGCCGCGGCGGGCGCGGGTGCGCGGGCGCCCGCGCCCGCCGCCGCCGAAGAAGCCCTCGAACAGGTCCTCGAAGATCGTTCCGAATCCGGCGTCCCCCATCCCGCCGCCGACCGTCCCGAAGCGGTCGTACTGGGCGCGCTTCTCGGGATCCGAGAGGACGTTGTAGGCCTCGTTGATCTCCTTGAAGCGGTCCTCCGCCTTCTTGTCGCCGTTGTTCCGGTCGGGATGGTAGGCGCGGGCGAGGGTGCGGTAGGCCTTTTTCAGCCCCGCGTCGTCGACGTTCCGGGGCACGCCCAGGACCGCGTAGTAGTCCTTGGCCGCCACGCTAGGATTCGGTCGCCGGATTCTGCTCGTCGGATGCCATGGCCACGGTCACCATCGCGGGCCGCAGGACGCGGCCGTTCAGCAGGTAACCGCGCCCGGTCTCGTTGGCCACCGTCATCTCGGGCAGATCCGGGCGGCTCTCCCGGGCCACCGCCTCGTGGCGCTCGGGATCGAAGGGCTGCCCGACGGAGCTGAACGGCGTCAGGCCGAACTTCTCCAGGACCTTCAGCAGCTCGCGCTGGATCAGCTCGACACCCGCCACCACCCCGGAGGGATCGTGACGGGCTGCGGCCAGCGCCCGGTCCAGATTGTCCAGCACCGGGAGGAGGTCGCGCAGGAGGGACTCGTTGGCGAAGCGGGTGTACTCCTCCCGCTCCCGGGCCGCCCGCTTGCGCGCGTTGTCGAACTCGGCCACCGTGCGGAGATAGCGGTCGTGGAGGGCCTCGAGCTCGCGGGTCTTGGCCTCGATGGCCTCCCGCAGCCGCGCGAGCTCCTCGTCGCGCTCGTCCCGCTTGTCCGTCCCGTCCGCATTTGGCTCGTTGAAGTCAGAATCAGCCATGACGAGAGCCAATTATAGCAGACCGCCCGAGGCGGCTCCGGCGTCGGCCGCCCGCCATCGGCGACGTGGCAGCGCTAGGGCAGGTACAGGTGCTGCCGGACCCGGGAGAGCGAGCTGGACACGATCCGGGCGGTCTCGTCGACCACCGCCATGACGTCCGAGTACGGCATCCTCCGGGGCCCGACCACCCCGAGAACTCCCAGGATCTGGTCCCGATAGGTATAGGTGGAGGTGATCAGGCTGAGGCCCCGCAGGTCCTCCACCGGATTCTCACTGCCGATCAGCACGTGGATGCCGCGCTCCTCGGCCATCCGGGACAGCAGATCCGCCAGGCGGGCCTTGTCCTCGAACGCGCGCAGCATCGAGCGCAGGGCGGCGGGGTCGGAGAGGTCGGGATGGTCCAGCATGTTGGTGGCCCCGCTCACGTAGAGCGTCCGGTCGCGCAGGAGCGCCACCACCTCGTCGAGCACGCTGCGGTGACGGGTCCAGAGCGGGTCGAACGGGTCGGCGGGGGGGCCGGCCAGCTCGTCGAGAATCTCCTGGAAGGTCTTGCCGCGGAAGCGCCGGGTGAGAGCGCGACCGGTCTCGCGCAGCTCGTCGGCGCCGCCCATCGGGGAGGCGGCGAGCGGCCGTGCGGTCATCCAGCCGGTCTCGGTCACCAGCACCGCGAGCGCCCGGTGCTCGTCCAGCGCCACCAGCTCGATCCGGTCCAGCGCGGTCTGCTTGAGCGGCGGGGCGAGCAGCACGCCCATCATGTGGGTGTCCGACGACAGGCGCGCCGGAGTCTCCGCCATCAGCCGCTCCGCGCCGTCGGGTGGAGGCCCCGCCGGTGTGCCGACCGCCGGCGCCTGGCCCGCGCCCCACGGCACCCGCTGCAGGTGGTCGACGTAGAAGCGGTAGGCGGCGTCGGTGGGCACGCGCCCCGCCGAGGTGTGCGGCTGCACCAGGTAGCCCATCTCCTCGAGGTCGGCCATCGCGTTCCGGATGGTGGCCGGCGACAGTCCGCGGATGTGCCGGCGGGCGACCGCGCGCGAGCCGACCGGCTCGCCGGTCTCGACGTACTCCGCGATGACCGCGAGGAGTACCTGCCGGTTGCGCTTATCGAGGACGGGACCACTCATGGATGCGCCGATCTTACTCCTAGAGCAGGTCGGTGAACAGCGCATCCGAGAGCAGGAAGCCCGCCTCGGTGAGCCGCACGCGCCCGTGGTCCTCGACGAGAAGCCCCCGCTGTCGCCAGGCGTCGAGCGTCTCGGGCAGGCGGCCGCGCTCGAGCGCGCAGCGCTCGGCGAGGTGGTGGGCCGGCACGCCGTCGCTCGTGCGCAGTCCGAGCATGAGCCGCTCGGCCAGGGCCTGGCGCGGAGTCAGCACCTCGTGGCTGTCGAGCGGCAGCCGCCCGGTCTCCGCGAGCCTCGTGTAGCGCTCCACCGGCTTGACGTTGGCGTAGCGCACGGAGCCGAGGAAGCCGCACGCGCCCGGGCCCGTACCGAGATACTCCTCCCGGCGCCAGTAGCGCTGGTTGTGGCGAGAGCGATGGCCCGGACGCGCGTAGCTCGAGATCTCGTAGTGCTCGTAGCCCGCCTCCGCGGCCGCGCGGGCGAGCGCCCAGTACTGGGCGGTGACGGTCTCCTCGGGCGGCATCCCGCCGACCCCACGGGCGTGCCAGAGGCTGCCCTCGTCCAGGGTGAGGCCGTAGGCCGAGAAGTGATCGGGACCCCACGCGAGCACCTCGCGCACCGTCGCGCCCCACGTCGCGAGATCGAGACCGGGCAGGCCGTAGATGAGGTCCACGCTCACGCTGCCGATTCCGGCCGCCCGCGCGGCCTCGAAGGCGACGCGGGCCTGCCGCGCCGAGTGCCGGCGGTCGAGGCGGGCGAGGATCCGGTCGTCCAGGCTCTGCACCCCGAGGCTCAGCCGGCCCACCCCGGCCTTCCGGTAGCCGGCCAGGCGCTCCACCGTCGCGTCGTCCGGATTGCATTCGACGGTGATCTCGGCGCCGTCCTCGATCGCGAAGCGCTCGCCGATCCGGCCCAGCAGGGCCTGCATCTGATCGACGGTGAGCAGCGACGGCGTGCCGCCTCCCAGGAACACGGTGTCCAGGGTGACGCGACCGGCCCAGGGGCTCGTGGCGAGCCGGTCCCATTCCGCGAGGAGCGCGGCCAGGAAGCGGCTCTGGCCGTCCGCGGTGTAGGGGGCGGTGTTGAAGGAGCAGTACCCGCAGCGCTCGACGCAGAACGGCACGTGCACGTAGGCCCCGAGCCGGGCCCCCCGGGGCGCCCAGTCGGCTACGGTAGGTAGTGACCCAGCCGGCGCCAGCGGAGCCAGTGTCCGTCCCCGTTCCACGACCAGTAGATCAGGAAGGCCTTGCCGCGGATCTTGTCCCGCCGGACGAAGCCCCAGTAGCGGCTGTCCTGCGAGTTGTCGCGGTTGTCGCCCATGACGAAGTAGGAGCCGTCGGGCACCTTGAGCGGCTCGCAGGCGTAGGCGTAGCCACAGGAGGTGGACGGCGGCCCCGAGAACGAGCCCGGCCGCACGTAGGGCTCGTCGAGGAGGTGGCCGTTCAGGGTGACCCGGTTGTCCCGCACCTGGATCGTGTCGCCCCCCACCGCGATGATGCGCTTGATGAAATCGCGCGTCTCGTCGTTGGGATACTTGAAGACGATGATGTCGCCGCGGTGCGGATCGCGGATGCCCGGCAGGTGAAGATCGGTGAACGGCACCTCGGCCCCGTAGAGGAACTTGTTGACCAGGATGTAGTCGCCGATCAGCAGGGTGTCCATCATGGAGCCGGAGGGGATCGTGAACGCCTGCACCGCGAACTGGCGGATGAACAGCGCCAGCAGCACCGCGATGATGATCGCCTCGGAGTACTCACGGAAGAGCGACTTGCGGAGGGTCTTGACCGCGGACCCCGGGGGCGCGGTGTCCCGCTCGGGACGAACCTGGAGGTCGTTCATGGCGCTCAGCTCTTCAGGACCGACAGGAACGCCTCCTGCGGGACCTCGACGCGGCCGACCTGTTTCATCCGTTTCTTGCCTTCCTTCTGCTTCTCGAGCAGCTTGCGCTTGCGCGTGATGTCGCCGCCGTAGCACTTGGCGGTGACGTTCTTGCCCATGGCCTTCACCGTCTCGCGGGCGATGACCCGGCTGCCGATGGCGGCCTGGATCGCCACCTCGTAGAGCTGGCGCGGGATCACCGCGCGCAGCTTCTCGGCGAGGGACTTCCCCTTCTCGTACGCCTTCTCCCGGTGGACGATCGTGGACAGCGCGTCGACCGGGTCCCCGTTGAGCAGGATGTCGAGCTTCACCATGTCCGAGGGCCGGAACTCCAGGAACTCGTAGTCGAACGAGGCGTAGCCCTTGGAGATCGACTTCAGGCGATCATAGAAGTCGACCACGATCTCGCTGAGCGGGAAGTCGAACTGGATGTGCACCCGCTTGCCCACGTACTCGAGCGACTTGTGCTCGCCTCGCTTCTCCTGGGCCAGCTTGTAGATCTCGCTCATGAACTCGGTGGGCACGAAGATCGAGCCGCGCACGTAGGGCTCCTCGATGCGGTCGATCCGGTCGGGGGGCGGCAGCTTGGACGGATTCTCCACCTCCAGCACCTCGCCCGCCATGGTCACGACCCGGAAGCGGACGCTCGGGGCGGTCACGATGAGCGAGAGGTTGAACTCGCGCTCGAGCCGCTCCTGGACGATCTCGAGGTGCAGCATCCCCAGGAAGCCGCAGCGGAAGCCGTAGCCCAGCGCCAGCGACGTCTCCGGCTCGAAATTGAACGCGGAGTCGTTCAGCCGCAGCTTCTCGAGCGCGTCGCGCAGGCCCTCGTAGTCGGTGTCCTCGATGGGGTAGAGACCCGCGAAGACCATCGGCTTGGCGTCGCGGTAGCCCGGGCACGGCTCCGCGGTCGGTCGCAGCACCTCGGTGACCGTCTCGCCGATCTTGGCGTCCGCGACCCGCTTGATCGAGGCGGTGAGGTAGCCGACCTGGCCCGCGGTCAGCTCGTCCACCGGCCGCATGTCGGGGGAGAAGACCCCGACCTGCTGGACCTCGTAGGTCTTGCCGTTGGACATGAGGAGGATCCGGGTGCCCGCGCGCACCCGGCCGTCGAACAGCCGGATGTAGACCACCACGCCCTGGTAGGAGTCGTAGAAGGAGTCGAACACCAGGGCCTTGAGGGGGGCCTCCACGTCGCCCTTCGGCGGCGGGATGCGGGCCACGATCGCCTCCAGCACGTCGGGGACGCCGGTGCCGTGCTTGGCCGAGATGGCGAGCGCCTCGTCGCCGTCCAGGGTGAGGATCTCGGTGATCTGGTTCCGGGTGGCCTCGACGTCGGCCGCGGGCAGGTCGATCTTGTTGATGACCGGGATGATCTCGAGCCCGCCGTCCAGGGCGAGGTAGAAGTTGGCCAGCGTCTGCGCCTCGACCCCCTGCGCGGCGTCCACGATCAGCAGGGCCCCCTCGCACGCGGCCAGCGAGCGCGAGACCTCGTAGGAGAAGTCCACGTGCCCGGGGGTGTCGATGAGATTGAGGGTGTACTCCCGCCCGTCCCGCGCCCGGTACAGCAGGCGGACGGTGTGGGCCTTGATGGTGATCCCGCGCTCCCTCTCCAGGTCCATCGAGTCCAGCACCTGGTCCACCGCCTTCTTCGCGTCCATGGTCCCGGTCAGCGACAGGAGGCGGTCCGCCAGGGTGGACTTGCCGTGATCGATGTGGGCGACGATGGAGAAATTGCGAATCAGATCGATGGCCATCCGGCTAAGAATACCACGCCGTTGCGCGGCGCACCCGGCTCGTCCGAGGTGCGCAGCGCGGCCGGCCGGGTGGAGGCGCGTCCCGGGCTGGCGCAGGAGCTGGTGCGGAGCCAGGTCGACGTGATCCTGGCCATCGCGCCGCTGTCGATCCGCGCCGCGCGCCAGGCCTCCTCGACCGTCCCCGTCGTCATGGCGCTCGGCGATCCGACCACCCTCGAGAGGCTGGCCCGGCCGGGCGGCAACGTCACCGGCGTGACCGCGCTCGCCGCGGAGCCGGCGGGCAAGCAGGTCGAGCTGATCAAGGAGGCGCTGCCGCGCGCCACCCGCATCGCGGTGCTGCGCAACCCGGACCAGCCGGTCCACGCGGCGAAGCTCCAGCACGCGGAGGCGGTGGCCCGGGCCCGCGGCGTGCGGCTGATCGTGACCGAGGGCTGCTCCTCCGAGCGGACCAGATCATCGACTGAGTCGCGCGCCGCCTACCGGCGCGCGTGGGCGGGGACGGTGGTGTGGCCCTCGACCACGGCGGTGAAGCCCAGCTGGGCACCCGCCCCGATCTGGACGTGGGAGCCCACGATGCAGTCCTGCAGGATCGCGTCGGGGCCGACCGTCACCGCGTCCCACAGGATCGCGCCCTCGACCCGCGCGCGGGGTCCGATGACGCAATCGCAGCCCAGCACCGTGTTGGGGCCCACCCGGGCGCCCGCCTCCACCCGGGTGCCGGCGCCGATCACGCACGGCCCCGCGAGGGTGGCGTCGGCGGACACGCGCGCGCCCGGAGCGATCCGGAGCCCGTCGGGGCGATCGCCGGGCGGCGCGGCGTCGATGGCGATCCGGCCCGCCATCAGGTCGAGCTGGCCCTGCCGGTACTTGGCGGGGTTGCCGATGTCGAGCCAGTAGTTCTCCGAGACCCAGCCGTAGAAGGGCACGCCGTCGCGCAGCAGGCCGGGGAACGTCTCGCGCTCGATGGAGACCGCGCGCCCGGTCGGGATCGCGGCCACCACCGCCGGGCGCAGCACGTACACGCCCGCGTTGACGGTGTCCACCGTCGCGCGACCCGGCGGGGGCTTCTCGATGAAGCTGCGGATGCGTCCGTCCGCCTCCAGCTCGACCAGGCCGTACTGGCTCGGATCGGCCACCCGGGTCAGGTAGATCGTGGCGTGCGAGCCGCGGGCGGCGTGGAAGGCGAGCAGCGCGGTCAGGTCCGGGTCGGCGAGGATGTCGCCGTTGAGCACGACGACCAGGTCGCGCACCAGGTCCACCGCGTTGCGGATGCCCCCCGCGGTGCCGAGCGGATCGGTCTCCACCGCGTAGCGGAGGCGGACGCCGTGGGCGGCGCCGTCGCCCATGATGCGGCGCACCTCGTCCACCAGGTAGGAGCAGGAGAGCACCACGTCGGTGATCCCGTGCCGGCGGAGCAGGGCGAGCTGGTAGGCGAGGAACGGGATGTTCAGGAGCGGGACCACCGGCTTGGGGGTGGTCAGGGTGAGCGGCCGGAGGCGCGTGCCCTGGCCGCCGGCGAGGATGACCGCGGTTATCTGGCCGGGGTCCAGGGCTCCGCCTCTCCGATCAGCATCACGGGGATGCCGTCCCGGATGGGATACGCCTTGCGGCAGGCCGGGCAGATGATGCGGGTCTCCTCGAAGATCAGGTCCCCCTTGCACGCGGGGCACGCCAGGATGGACCGCAGCTCCTCGTCGATCATTTCCCGAGCTCCTCCTGGAAGAAGCGGAAGGTGCGGCCGAGGCCCTCCGAGAGCGTCACCGAGGGCTTCCAGCCGAGCACGCGCTCGGCGTGGGCCGGGCTCAGGCAGCTGCGCCGCTGCTCGCCGGGGCGAGGGGGCGCGTGCTGAGCCGGGATCGTGGAGCCCGAGACCGCGATGAGCGCGCGGTAGAGCTCGTTCACGGTCGTCTCCACGCCGGTGGAGATGTTGACCGGTCCGGTGACGTGGGGCCGCTCGAGCGCGGCCAGGTTGGCGGCGGCCACGTCCTCCACGTAGGTGTAGTCGCGGGTCTGGTCCCCGTCGCCGTTGATGATCGGCGACTGCCCGGTCAGCAGCCGGTGACAGAAGATGGCGATGACGCCCGCCTCGCCCTGCGGATTCTGGCGCGGTCCGTAGATGTTGGCGTAGCGCAGCGAGATGCCGCTGATGCCGAAGATGCCGCTCCAGGCGTTGACGTAGTGCTCCATCGCCACCTTGGTGATGCCGTAGGGCGAGATCGGCAGCGTGGGATGGGTCTCCGGGGTCGGGATCACGTCGGTGTCGCCGTAGCCGGCCCCGCCGCTCGACGTGTAGATGATGCGCCGGACCCCGAAGCGCCGGCAGCAATCGAGCAGGCCCAGACCGCCGATCACGTTGACGCTCGCGTCGAAGGCGGGATCGATCACCGAGCGGCCCACCGAGGCCTGGGCGGCGAGGTGGGCCACCACCTCCGGCCGCTCCTTCTCGAACACCTCCCCCAGGCGCGCGTCGCGCAGGTCGATCACGTGCAGCCGCGCGCGCGGGTTCACCCAGCGGGGATCGCCGGTGGTGAGGTTGTCGACGATCGCCACGTCGTGGCCGGCCGCGATGAAGCGATCCACCACGTGCGAGCCGATGAAGCCCGCTCCGCCGGTCACGATGACCTTCACGGCTGGACCACCAGACGCCGGCACCAGTCGATGGTGCGGCGGAGCCCCTCCTCCACCTCGATCTTGGGCTCCCACCCGAGCAGGCGGCGGGCCTTGGTGATGTCGGGCTGGCGCACCTTCGGATCGTCGGTGGGGAGAGGGCGGAACACGATCTCGCTCCGCGAGCCGCTCATCTGGACGATCTGCTTGGCGAGCTGGAGCAAGGTCATTTCCCTCGGGTTGCCGATGTTCACCGGCTCGTTGACCGGCGCCTGCATGAGCGCCCAGATGCCCTCGACCAGGTCCGAGACGTAGGTGAACGATCGGGTCTGCGAGCCGTCGCCGAACACGGTGAGCGGCTCGTGGCGGAGGGCCTGGCGCACGAAGGTGGGGATGGCCCGCCCGTCGGTCAGCCGCATGCGCGGGCCGTAGGTGTTGAAAATGCGCACGATGCGGGCGTCGAGGCCGTGCACGCGGTGGTAGGCCATGACCATGGCCTCCGCGAAGCGCTTCGCCTCGTCGTAGACCCCGCGGGGGCCGACCGGGTTGACATTGCCCCAGTAGTCCTCCCGCTGCGGGTGCACCAGCGGATCGCCGTAGACCTCGGAGGTGGAGGCGAGCAGGAACTTGGCCCGCTTCTCCTTGGCGAGGCCGAGGGCCTTGTGGGTCCCCAGCGCGCCCACCTTCAGGGTCTGGATGGGCAGCTCCAGATAGTCGATCGGCGAGGCGGGGCTCGCGAAGTGCAGCACGTAGTCGAGGGGGCCGCCCACCACGATGTAGTTGGTGACGTCGTGCTGCACGAACAGGAAGCGGGGATCGTTGATGTGGGCGATGTTGTCGGTGGAGCCGGTGAGGAGGTTGTCCATGCAGACGACCTCACAGCCCCGGGTCAGCAGGAAGTCGCACAGGTGAGAGCCGATGAAGCCGGCCCCGCCCGTCACCAGCACGCGCACCGGGTGTTCCTCAGCCGGCCAGAACGGGCTTGCGCCCGATCGAGTAGTACTCGAAGCCCAGTCGCCGCATGCGCTCCGGCTCGTAGAGGTTGCGGGCGTCGAAGATGAGCCGGCGACGCAGCAGCCCGCGCAGGCGGTCCAGGTTCAGGTACTTGAACTCGTTCCACTCGGTGAGCAGCGCCACCGCGTCGGCCCCGGTGGCCGCCTCGTAGGCGGACTCGCAGAACACCACCCCCGGCGGCATCAGGAGGCGCGCGTTGTCCATCGCCACCGGATCGTAGGCCCGGACCTGGACCCCCGCCGCGTGCAGGGCCCGCACCACCTCGAGGCTCTTGGCCTCTCGCATGTCGTCCGTGTTGGGCTTGAACGCGAGCCCCAGCACCGCGACCGTCTTGTCCTCCAGCGGCCCCATCGCCTTGCGCATCATCTCGACCAGGTGCCCGGCGCGCTCCTTGTTGATCTCCACCACCGAGCGCAGCAGCTTGAAGTCGTAGCCCAGACGCGCCGCGGTGTGGATGAGCGAGTCCACGTCCTTGGGGAAGCACGAGCCGCCGTAGCCCAGACCGGCCTGGAGGAACTGCATCCCGATGCGGGAGTCGAGCCCCATGCCCTTCATGACCTGGGTCACGTCGGCGCCGGCCGCCTCGCAGATGTTGGCGATCGCGTTGATGAACGAGATCTTGGCGGCGAGGAACGCGTTGGACGCGTACTTGATGACCTCCGCGGAGGGCAGGTCGGTGATGATCATCGGCCGCTCCAGCGGGGCGTAGAGCTCGACCAGGGTCATGGCCACCTGCTGGTTCGGCGCCCCGATCACGATGCGATCGGGCCGGAGGGTGTCCTCGATGGCCGAGCCCTCCCGGAGGAACTCGGGATTGGACACCACGTCGAAGTCGAGCGGGCGGGGCTGGTGCTTGGTGATCACCTCGCGGACGAACTCGCCGGTGCCCACCGGCACGGTGGACTTGTTCACGACCACCTTGTACCGGTCCATCGACCGGCCGATCTCCGCGGCCACCGCCTCCACCTGGGAGAGGTCGGTCTCGCCGGTCTCCTTGGGGGGCGTGCCGACCGCGATGAAGATCACGTCCGCCTGACGGACCGCGGAGGCCAGGTCGGTGCTGAACGTGAGCCGGCCGTCGTTGGTGTTCCGCACGACCATCTCTTCGAGGCCGGGCTCGTAGATCGGCATCTGGCCGGCCCGCAACGCCTCGATCTTCTTCACCGCGTTGTCCACGCAGATCACGTCGTTGCCGAGATCGGCGAAGACGGCGCCGGTCACCAGCCCCACGTAACCCGTTCCCACGACGCAGATGTTCATCGGTCACGCCCTCCAGACGGAGCCTCAGGATAGCAGCGACCCGGCCGCCGCGCCAACCCGGTCCCGAATTCGGGTTACGTCAGGGCGTGGCGGATCAACCGCTCGCCCACCATGACCAGGAACAGCAGCAGCAGGTAGAAGTTGGAGAAGAGGAAGAGGGAGAGCCACCCGCGCGGGTTCTCGGGCCGGCGCGCGAACTTCTCGGCGAGCCAGATCAGGCGCCCGCCCAGGGCCGCCGCCGCGATCAGGGCCGCGGGCCCGCCGACGCCGAAGGTGGGCGCGGCGAGCGACCACGCGGTCAGCGCCAGCGCGTAGACCAGGATGAGCCGCGCGGTGCCCTCGACGCCGACCCGCTCGGAGACCATCGGGAAGCCGCCCGCCGCGTAGTCGCCGCGATAGCGCAGGGCGAGGGCCCAGAAGTGCGGCATCTGCCAGAGGAACAGGATCCCGAACAGGATGATCGCGCCCGCGTCGGTGACCGCGCCGCCCCCCGCCACCCAGCCGATGACGGGCGGGATCGCGCCCGGGATCGCCCCCGGCACCGCCGCGAAGGGCGAATGCGTCTTGAGCCACGGGGTGTAGACGCCGTTGTAGAAGGCGCTCGCGATCAGGCCCAGCCCGCCGGCCACCGGCCCGACCCCGAGCCACAAGAGGGTGGCGCCGGCCGCGATGCCGGCCAGCGAGAAGGCCAGGCACTGGGAATGGGTGAGGCGGCCGGAGGGCAGCGGGCGACCGGCGGTGCGCGGCATCAGCGCGTCGCGCCCGCGCTCCTGCACCTGGTTGAGCGCGGAGGCGCCGCACGAGAGCAGCATGACGCCCGCGAGCATCAACAGACCCTGCGCCCACGGGAAGTCGCCGCCGAGCGGCGCGCGCAGCATGAAGCCCGCGCCCGCGGAGACCAGCACCAGCAGCACGATGCCGAACTTCGACAGCTCGACGTACGCGCCGAAGCGCGCGGCCACCCCGAGGGCCGAAAGCCCGCGCGAGGACGCGGCGGCCGCCCTAGGCGGCATGGACCACCCGTCGTTCCGCGCCGGGACGGGCCGCGCCCTCACCGCCCGCCATCCGCCAGCAGCCCGCCTCCACGCTCGCCCACACCAGGGTGGCCCAGAGCGCGTAGCCGACCGCGGCATGGGTCGCCCGCACCGCGGGGGTCAGCTGGAGCAGCACGGTGGCCACGCCGAGGGAGACCTGCAGCACCGCGAGGGCGGCCACGAGCCGGCTGACCGCGGTGCGTCCGGCCACCGCCAGGTGCACGAAGACGCCCAGCAGCATCACCCCGAGCCAGCGGTGCACCCAGTGGACGGTCGGGAGCCACCCGCTCGGGAGCAGATCGCCGCTGCAGAGCGGGAAGTCCGGACAGGCGAGCCCCGCGCCGGCGTGCCGGACGTAGCCGCCCAGGGCGAGCTGGACCAGCAGCACCACCAAGGCCGCCCGGGCCAGCCTCCGCGTGCGCTCGGGGTCGGCCGGCCGCGCGCGATCCGGCCCCCGGAGGCCGAGGGTGAGCACGATGAGGCCGCCCAGGATCAGCAGCGCGTTCACCAGGTGCGCGGTGCTGACCAGATCGGGCAGCTTGAGCAGCACCGTGACGCCGCCGAGGCCGATCTGCACCAGCAACAGCAGCGGCAGCAGCCACGCGAGCCGCCGCAGCCCCGCGGACGCGCGGCCGCGCAGGGTGGCCACGCTGGCGGCCAGGATCAGCACGGTGGCGGCCAGGGCCGAGAGCCGATGCCCGTACTCGATCAGCACGTCGGCGCGCAGCGGCGGGACGATGGAGCCGTGGCAGAGCGGCCAGTCCGGGCAGGCGAGGCCGGAGCCCGTGGCGCTCACCACGTTGCCGAGGGTCATCAGCAGGAACACCGAGACGACCGCGGCGAAGGCGATCCTAGCGCGCACGGGTCACCACCGTGTTGGTGGGCACGTCGCGGTCGTCGCCGCCCGCGTGCTGCCAGCGGAAGAAGACCACCGAGAGCGCGATCAGGAAGACCAGGCCGCCGGGGATCCACATGATGAGTCCGCCCAGGTGCTGGTCGATCCGGGGCGTGAGCGCGTCCCACACCCGCGGCGACGCCGCGTAGTACGGGTAGAGCAGGCTGTCGGCCATCGCGATGAAGATGGCCACCATCACCATGGGCAGGCCGACCACGAAGAGGTACAGCATCTGCACCGGGTAGGGCGCGCGGGGCAGCTCGGGCAGCGGTGAGAGCAGGGGCCACCAGAGGATCACCGAGGCGGCCATGATCATCAGGTGCTCCACGATGTGGATGGGATGCTGCTCCATGGCCAGGTTGTACAGCGGGGGCAGGTGCCACGCCACCAGCACCACGTTGAACGTCGCGAACGCGCCGATCGGCCGGGTCATCGCGCGGCCCAGGGCGAGCAGGCGCGGGTCGCGCAGGAGCGGGCGCGCCATCCAGGCCGGCACGCCGTGCAGCAGCAGCGGCGGCATCGCGAACACCAGCAGCATGTGCTGCACCATGTGGGCGCTGAACAGGTAGTAGTCGGAGAGGTCGTGGATCGGGCCGGTGAGGGCGACGAACAGCACGCCGAGGAATCCCGCGAACGACGCCACCTTGTGGGGCTCGATGTCCGCGTCCGGATCCAGGCGCCGGCGCCACAGGGTGGCCGCCCCGTAGGCGACGCCCGCCACCAGGAGCCCGCCGACCACGACCGGATCGGCGTGCCAGCGGGTCCACGGAAAGCCGTCGGGCCCGAGGGGCGGCGGCCCCGCGGGCCCGGGTACTACGTGCGCCATATCAGAGGACGACGCGCGGCAGGAGCACGAAGGCGCTGAAGAGCGCCATGACGGCCAGGATGATCGCGATGGCGATGATCAACGGTCCCACGAACAGCGCGCGCATGACGGGGTGGTCGTACTTCAAGTGCATGAAGAAGCCCACGACCAGGAAGAACTTGATCGCGGACATCGCGAGCAGGCTGAGGACGAGCACCGTGCTCGGGATGCCCGGGATGTACAGCGTGGCCACCTCCACCGCGGTGATGATCGCGAGCGCGATCGCCACGTTGATGTAGGTGCGGACGGTGGCGTGCCCGCCTCCTCCTCCGTGGGGCGCGGAAGCAACGGCGTGATGGTCGGCCATCTCGCGGCTCCTAGGGGATGAGGTAGATGACGGTGAAGATCGCGATCCAGACGATGTCGACGAAGTGCCAGTAGAGGCCGGCGATCTCCACCTTGGTGTAGTCGCGCGCGTCGATCTTGCCCCGCAGCGCCAGCATCACCAGGATCAGCAGCCAGATCACGCCCCCGGTCACGTGCGCGCCGTGGAAGCCGGTGAGCACGAAGAAGGTGGAGCCGAAGAGGCTGGTGGAGAGCTTCAGGCCGTGGTGCAGCGCGAAGGTGGTGAACTCGTAGACCTGGTTCAGCACGAAGTGCAGCCCGAGCATCGCGGTCACGAAGAGCCACCCGGCCGCCTTCTTCACCCGGCTCTCCTGCAGGGCGGCGAGGGCCAGCACCATGGTGAGCGAGGAGGCGAGCAGCAGGGCCGCGCTGTACGAGGTGAGCGGGATGTCGAAGACCTGGTGGGGCAGCGGCCCCGAGATCGACTTGCCCTTGTAGGCCAGGTAGGTGCCGATCAGGGACCCGAAGAACATGCAATCGGAGCCGAGGAAGGCCCACATGCCCACCTTGCGGTTGTCGAGCCCGGTGGTGCCGATGTTGGGGTCGTGCGCGTGCGCGACGGCGGAGGCGTGATCGACCACGGCGGCTCTCCTAGTGCCCGTGCCCGGCGGCGGGCCGGTGCAGCTCCATGGCGAACTTGTACATCAGCCACAGCGTGAGCAACCCGCCGATGACGACCTGCACCATGCTGATCATCAGCCCGGAGACCATCACCGCGAGCGCCAGCGCGAGCAGGAGCGGCCAGAACGAGGTGTCGGGCATGTGGATGGCCGCGATCTCGGCCGCGGTCACCGGAGCCGGCTTGGGCCTCGGGGCGCCTCCGTGGCCGTCGCCGTACTTCTGGAGCCAGAAGTCGTCGCGGTCGTGCACCTGCGGGATGCGCGCGAAGTTGTAGACCGGGGGCGGGGAGGGGATCGACCACTCCAGCGTCCGGGCGTCCCAGGGGTCGTTGCCCGCGACCGCCCCGCTCCGCCGGGTGCGGAACACGTTGACGATGAAGAACAGCAGCGACACCCCGATGAGGAAGGACCCGATGGTGGAGATCAGGTTCCAGTGGTTCCACCCCAGGTCCGGCGCGTAGGTGTAGATCCGCCGCGGCATCCCGATGAGCCCCAGGTAGTGCATGGGGAAGAACGTCATGTTGAAGCCGATCAGCATGGTCCAGAAGTGCCAGCGCCCGAGCGTGTCGTCGAGCATCTTGCCGGTGATCTTGGGCCACCAGTAGTAGATGCCGGAGAACAGGCCGAAGATCGAGCCCCCGAACAGCACGTAGTGGAAGTGGGCCACCACGAAGTAGGAGTCGGTCTGCTGCAGGTCCACCGGCGGCGAGGCGTGCATGACGCCGGACAGGCCGCCCATGGTGAACATCGCGATGAAGCCGAGCGAGAAGTAGAGGGGGGCTTTGAAGCGGATCGAGCCCCCCCACAGCGTGCCGATCCAGTTCAGGATCTTCACCCCGGTGGGCACCGCGATGAGCATGGTCGAGATCGAGAACGCCGCGTCCGCCACCGGGCCCATGCCCACCGAGAACATGTGGTGGCTCCACACCCCGAAGCCGAAGAAGCCGATCATGATGCCGGAGTAGATCACCACCGGCGCCCCGAAGAGCGGCTTGCGCGCGAAGGTGGGCAGCACCTCGGAGACGATGCCCATCGCGGGCAGGATCAGGATGTAGACCTCGGGGTGCCCGAAGATCCAGAAGAGATGCTGCCAGAGCAGGGGGTCGCCGCCCGCGGCGGGCTCGTAGAACAGGGTGCCGAAGAAGCGGTCGAACATGAGCAGGATGAGCGCCACCGTGATCGCGGGGAACGCGAGCACGATGAGGAACTGGGTCACGAAGCTCATCCAGACGAAGACCGGCATTCGCATGAGGGTCATGCCGGGCGCGCGCATGTTGATGATGGTCACCAGGAAGTTGAAGCCGGCCAGCATCGAGGACAGGCCGAGGATCTGCAGGCCCAGCATCCAGAAGTCGATGGTGTGGCGCGGGGAGAACTGGGTGGTGGTCAGGTTGGCGTAGCCGAACCATCCCCCGTCGGGGGCCATCCCGAACAGCCAGCTCGAGTTGAGGAACAGGGCCCCGGAGAGGAAGATCCAGTAGGAGAGCGCGTTCAGGCGCGGGAACGCGACGTCGCGCGCCCCGATCATGAGCGGGATCATGTAGTTGAAGAAGGCCGCGCTCAACGGCATCACGGCCAGGAAGATCATGGTGGTGCCGTGCATCGTGAACAGCTCGTTGAAGCGCTCCGGCCCCACCAGGGTGTTGTCGGGCCGCGCGAGCTGCAGGCGCATGATGAGCGCCTCGATGCCCCCCACCAGGAAGAAGATGAACGCGGAGGTTCCGTACAGGATGCCGATCCGCTTGTGATCGACCGTCGTGAGCCAGGACCAGACCGTACCCCAGAAGGTCTCGGTCTCGGCCTTCGAGCCGTGCATGAAGGCGGCCTGCGTGGCCATGGCGTCTCCCTATTTCAAGCTGAGCAGGTAGGCCGTGATGGCCTTGCTCTGCTCAGGGGTCATGCCCAGGTTCGGCATGAGGGCCCCGGGCTTCATGTGGTCGGGGTTCTCGATCCACTTCGCGACGTTGTCGGGCGTCGTGTCGATGAGCGCGCCCGCGAAGCGCGTGCGGCTGGCGAAGTGGGTGAGGTCGGGTCCGATGTGCCCGGCCGAGATCCCGGAGATGGTGTGGCAGCCCACGCAGGCCGACGAGCTGAAGATCGTCTTGCCCTGCTGAGCGAGCGGGTCAGGCGATTCCACCGGCGGCGCCTGCTGCTGCTTGACCCACTTCTCGAAGTCGGCCGGCTCGTGCACGTACACCCGGAACCGCATGTTGGCGTGCGAGACGCCGCAGTACTCCGCGCACTGGCCCGGGTACTCGCCGGCCACCTGCGGCGTGAGCGTGAGGTGGTTCACCCGGCGCGGCACCACGTCGCGCTTTCCGCCGAGCTGCGGCATCCAGAACGAGTGGATGACGTCCGGGGCGTTGAGCAGGAAGGTGGCGGTCTGCCCCTTGGGGAGGTGGAGCTCGTTGGCGGTGGTGATCTTGAACTGTGGATAGCGGAACTCCCACCACCACTGGTGGCCGAGCACGTCCACCCGCAGCGCGGTGGCCGCGGGCGCCTCCTGCGTCTTGAAGATGACCCGGATGGTCGGGATCGCGAACACGAGCAGGATCACCGCGAAGGCGATGGTCCACCCCACCTCGAGGGTGGTGTGCCCGTGGATCTGCTTGGGGATCGGCGCGCCCGCGCGGTCCCGGTAGCGCCAGCACACCCAGACCAGCACGGTCTCCACCGCGAGGAAGATGCCCAGGGTCCACCACGAGATCAGCATGAAGATGTCGTGGATCAGCATCCCGAAGTCGGACTTCGGGATGACCGTGGTCATCGGGGTGTCCCAGTTCCAGCCCACCGCGCTGCAGGAGCAGGCCAGCAGCAGCACCGCGCCGAGCAGGCAGGCGAGGGACCAGTCGAAGCGCCGCCGGAGTCGGGGCGGGGTTGGGCGGGGGGTCGTCACGAGATGGCTCCTCTTAGCGCGGGGTCGCCGCCGACTGGGTCGGCGCCCCCGTCGCCGCGACCGCGGGCCGGTGGACGTCGACCACGGCCACCCAGCTGCGGGCGGCCAGGAAGAGCACGAGCAGCAGCGGGATACCGGTCCAGAGCCAGTCCGTTCCCCGGCGGGCGCTCCGGGGCGACACCGACCGGCGCGAGCGAAGCACGAACGCCAGGGACCGGGCCTGAACGACCAGGAAGACGGTCAGGACCAGGGCCAGCAGCAGGTGCACTATCGTGGGCACAACATCCTCAATTGAAATGGTGGCGCCGGAAGTCAGGCGGAGTGTACTTGATCCCGCAGACCCTTGCCAAGTGGAAAGTTTCACATGCGCGCGCTCGACGCGCGGCGGCTCAGGAGGCCAGGCGCAGGAGCGTGTGCAGCAGCGCGTTGGTGCCGCGCCGGATCGCCTTCCAGTCGCTCATCTCGTCCGGCCGGTGGCTCCGCCCCCCGCGGGACGGGATGAAGAGCATTCCGGCGGCGGTGATCGCGGCCAGATTCTGCGCGTCGTGCCCGGCGCCGGAGGGCATGCGCCGGTAGCGCAGGCGCAGCGCGTCGCAGGCGGCCTGCACCGCCTCCATGACCCGGGGCGCGCAGCGCGCCGGCTCGGTGCGCGACTGGGTCTCGACCACCACCCGCAGCCCGCGACGCCGCGCCACCGTCCGGGCCAGGGCCACGCACTCGCGGTCCAGCCGGGCGAGGATCCGGGCGTCGAGCTCCCGCATCTCCTGCATCAGCACCGCGCGCGCGGGGACGATGTTGGAGACGCCGGGGGACAGCTCGATGCGCCCGAAGTTGGTCACGCTCCGGCCGCTGCCCTTGCGCACGATGTGCTCCCGCGCCTTGAGCGCGTACTCGCAGGCGCCCAGGAACGCGTCCTTGCGCCGGGCCATCGGGGTGGTGCCCGCGTGATCGGGCTCGCCGATGAAGGTGAGCCGGTTGCGCCGGATGCCCACGATGCCCTCCACGAGGCCGATGGGGATCCGCGCCTGGTCCAGGTGCGGGCCCTGCTCGATGTGCAGCTCGACGTAGGCGTGGATCGTGCGCGGATCGCAGCGCGCCTCCGCGACCCGGCTCGCGTCGTACCCGGCGCGCGCCATCGCGTCGACCAGCGACTCGCCGTCCAGCGCGCGGAGGGACGGCACCTGCGCCAGGTCGAGACGGCCGGTGAACGCGCGCGAGCCGAAGAGGCTCCCGTAGCGGCCCTCCTCGTCGCTCCAGGCCACCACCGCGAGGGGACGCCGAACCGCCAGGCGCGCCTCCCGGATCGTCTGCAGGCACTCGAGACCGGCCAGCACCCCCAGCGCCCCATCGAGCGGCCCGCCCTCGGGCACGGTGTCGATGTGGGAGCCGGTCAGCACCGCCGCGCCCTCGCCGGCGAGGAACCCGAAGGTGTTGCCGGCCGCGTCCACCCGCGTCTCGAGGCCCGCCGCCTTCATGCGGTCGAGCAGCCACGCGCGCGCCCGCTCGTACGCCGGGCTCCAGCACGAGCGGGTGATCCCGTGGCCGTCCGCGTTGCGACCGAAGGTGGAAAGGGTCTCGATGTGCTCCTTGAGGCGCTCCAGCGAGATGCCCGGGGTGGCCATGGACGCCGCGAGTATACCGCACACGAAGCCTTGACACTTTCTCGCGCCCGCTCGTAATATGGGCACTGAACCTTCGTTCACCCTCATCTCGGTCAACCTCGGTGAGCCGCCACCAGCGCGGGAGGGAGCATGGATTTCTCGCTGACCCCTGAGCAGGAGGCGTTTCGCAACGAGGTCCGGACCTGGCTCGCGAAGTCCATGCGCCAGGACTGGGTGGCGCGCCTGCGCCAGGGCTCCGACATCCCCCGCCCGGAGGCCTACGAGCTGCTGCGTCGCTGGCAGCGGCAGATGTACGAGGCGGGCCTGGTCGGGCTGACCTGGCCGAAAGAAGCGGGCGGGCGCGGCCTCACCTTCATGGAGGAGATGATCCTTCAGGAGGAGATGGCGCTGTCCAAGGCGCCCCCGGTGCTCAACATCCTCGCCATCGGCATGGCGGGCCCCACCATCATCGCCTACGGGACGGACGAGCAGAAGAAGCGCTACCCGCCCAAGATGCTCTCCTGCGAGGAGATCTGGTGCCAGGGCTACTCCGAGCCCAACGCGGGCTCCGACCTCGCGTCGCTGCAGACCCGCGCCGAGAAGGACGGCGAGCACTACGTGATCAACGGGCAGAAGGTGTGGACGTCGCTCGCCCACATCGCCGATTGGATGATGCTGCTGGCCCGCACCGACCCGTCCGCGCCGAAGCACAAGGGCATCACCTACTTCCTGCTCGACATGAAGAGCCCCGGCGTGACCGTGAAGCCGCTCAAGCAGCTGACCGGCGACGCGGAGTTCAACGAGGTGTACTTCGACAACGTGCGCGTGCACGAGTCGCAGATCCTGGGCGGGCTCAACAACGGCTGGGCGGTGGGCCTCACCACCCTCATGTACGAGCGGCTCGCCCTCGGCTTCGGGCTGCAGGTGCGCCTGCGCATCGCGCTCGACGGCCTCGTGGACATGGCGCGGGCCAGCAAGAAGAACGGGATCCCGGTGACGCAGGACCCGGTGATGCGCCAGAAGCTGGCCCAGCTCTGGATCGACACCGAGGTCTTCAAGTACACCGGCGCCCGCGCGATCACCAGGCTGCTCAAGGGGGAGCTGCCGGGGCCCGAGGCCTCCGCGGGCAAGATGATGTGGGTGGAGGGCCACCAGCGCCTGCAGGAGCTGGCCATGGAGATCCAGGGCGCGTTCAGCCAGCTCACCCACGGCAGCCGGTGGGCGGTGGCGGACGGTTTCTGGCAGCACACGTTCCTGCGCTCGCGCGCCAACTCCATCGAGGGCGGCACCACCGAGATCCAGCGCAACATCATCGGCGAGCGCGTGCTCGGCCTGCCGAAAGGCTAAGCCATGAACTTCGGGTTCAACGACGAGCAGGAGCTCCTCCGCAGCACCGCGCGCAAGTTCTTCGAGAACGAGTGCGGCTCGGACACCGTCCGCCGCCTGATGGAGACGCCCGAGGGCATGACGCCCGAGCTGTGGAAGAAGCTGGCCGAGCAGGGATGGCTCGGGCTCGTCTACCCCGAGGCCTACGACGGCCTGGGGCTCGGGCTGGTGGACCTGGTGGTGCTCATGGAGGAGATGGGCTGCGCGGTGGTGCCGGGGCCGTTCTTCTCGACCGTGATCCTCGGCGGGCTCGCGATCCTGGAGGCGGGCACCGAGGCCCAGAAGAAGGAGTGGCTGCCCCGGATCGCCGCGGGCGACCGGCGGGTGGCCCTGGCCTGGATGGAGCCGAGCGCGCAGCTGGGCCCGGCCGGCGTCACGCTCGGCGCCACCGAGCGGGCCGGGCGCTACACCCTGTCCGGCACCAAGCTGTTCGTGGCCGACGCGCACACCGCCGACGCGGTGGTGGTGGCGGCGCGCACCCGGGCCGGGGCGGGCGCGGAGGGCGTCTCCCTCTTCCTGCTGCCGCGGTCCACCGCGGGGCTCCAGGTGACGCTCCTGCCGACCATGGACCAGACCCGCAAGCTCTGCGAGGTCACCTGCGCGGACGTCACGGTCGGGACGGAGGCGCTCCTCGGGACGGCCCACGCGGGCTGGGCCCCGCTGGCCCGCGTGCTCGACCGGGCGACGGTCGCGCTCTGCGCCGAGATGTGCGGCGGCGCCCAGAAGGTGCTCGACATGACGGTCGAGTACGCCAAGATCCGCCAGGCCTTCGGGCGGCCGATCGGCTCCTACCAGGGCGTGAAGCACCGCGCGGCCGACATGCTGGTCGACGTGGAGAACAGCAAGTCCATCACCTACTACGCGGCGTGGGCCCTCGACGAGGGCGTGCCCGAGGCGGCGCTGGCGGTGAGCATGGCCAAGGCCTACGTGTCCGACGCCTACCGCCGAGTGGCCGCGGCCGGCATCCAGCTCCACGGCGGCATCGGCTTCACGTGGGAGCACGACCTGCACCTCTACTTCAAGCGGGCGAAGGGCTCGGAGTTCACCTTCGGAGACGCCACCTACCACCGCGAGCGGGTCGCTCAGCTCGTGAACCTGTAGCGTTCCGTCCGCCCATGATCAAGCGGCTCCGCGAGCACATGGGCCGATGGATCCGGCGCGACGCGCGCGCGCTGCCGCCGGAAGCCCTGCTCTTCGCCGATCACGAAGAGATCCAGGACATCGCGCGCCAGATCCGCCGCACCAAGGTGGAGCTGGACCGGTCGGTGCTCGCGATGCGCAGCTGGGCCCGCGACCTCGGGCGCCGGCTCGCGGAATCCCCGCGCGGTCTCTCCCGCGGAGACGACCTCCGCGCCCTCGGCGAGACGGTGGGCGGGCTGGCCCACAACTTCAACAACTCGCTCGCCGCGATCCTCGCCTACACCGAGCTCATGCTGCGCGAGAGCGAGTCGGAGACCGCGCGCCGGCGGCTCGCGGTGATCCGCGACGTGGCCCTCGAGGCCTCCGCGACGGTGCGCAAGCTGCAGGAGTTCGTGTCGCGTCAGCCGCAGGTGGCCTTCGGCCCGGTGGGATTGCCCGCGGTCATCGCGGAGGCGCTCGAGCTGACCGCCCCGCGCTGGCGTGACGAGGCCCAGCGCAAGGGCGCGGCGATCACGGTGACGCAGGACATGGAGGCGCTGCCGCCCGTCGAGGGCAACGCCTTCGAGCTGCGCGACGCGCTCGTGCGCCTGATCCACAACGCGGTGGACGCCATGCTCCGGGGCGGCACGCTCGCGATCCGGGCCGCCGCGGAGGCGTCGGGGTGGGTGGTGGTCGAGGTGCGCGACTCCGGGATCGGGATGTCGGAGGAGACGCGCCGGCGCCTCGCCGAGCACGCGCGGAGCCTGCAGCCCGGCCGGGGCGCCGGGCAGGGGCTCGCCCACGTCCACGACATCATCGAGCGGCACGGCGGGAGCGTGGCGATCGAGAGCGAGATCGGTCGGGGCACCACCGTGCGCCTGCGCCTGCACGCCAGCCGCTTCCAGATCATCCCGGCCTCCGAGGGGATGGCGGAGCGCCAGGTCGCGCCGGAGAAGGCGGCCCGCGTGCTGCTGGTGGACGACGATCCGCGCCTGCTGAGCGTGCTCTCGGACGTGATGGGCAGCGAGGGGCACGCGGTGACCACCGCGGCCAACGGGCAGGAGGCGCTGGCGGTCTTCGATCCCACCGCGCACGACGTGGTGATCACCGACCTCGGCATGCCGAAGATGAACGGCTGGGAGGTCGCGCAGGGGGTGAAGATGCGCTCGCCCTCGACCGCGGTCTTCATCCTGACCGGGTGGGGCGAGGGGGTGTCCGCGCACGAGTCCATGCAGTACGTGGACCGCGTGATCGCCAAGCCGGTCTCGGCCGAAGCGCTGCTCGAGCAGCTCGCCGGCCTGACGCGCTCGCGCATCGCGCCCGCGTGACCGCGCCCACCGCTTCGCCCGCCGTCCCGCGCCCCGCCGCCTCCGTCCTGCTGGTCCGCCCCGGCGCCCGCGTGCCGGTCGAGGTCTACATGATTCGCCGCCAGAAGAGCATGCGCTTCCTCGGCGGCTTCTACGCCTTCCCCGGCGGCAAGGTCGAGCCCACCGACGCGAGCCCGGCGGCCCTGTCGCGCTGCTACGGCGTGTCCGCCGGCGCCGCGCTCCACGCCTTCCCGGAGGTCGAGGGGATTCCCCCGCTCGCCTACTGGGTCACCGCGGCCCGCGAGCTTGTGGAGGAGACCGGGCTGCTGGTCGGCTGCGACGCCCAGGGCCGTCCGGTGGATACCGCGGCCGCGGTGACGCGGGCGCGCATCGAAGCGCTGCGGCACGCCCTCGCCGCGGACGCGGGCGCGTTCGCCGGACTGCTGGAGCGGGAGGGCTGGTACCTCGATCTGGGGCCGTTCCGCTACCTCTCCCACTTCATCACCCCGCCGTCGAGCCCCATCCGCTTCACGGCCCGCTTCTTCCTGGCGCCGGTGCCGGCCGGGCAGGAGCCGCGCCTGCTGGGCGGCGAGGCCTCCGAGGGCTTCTGGATCGATCCGGCCGAGGGCCACCGGCGCTTCCTCGCCGGCGAGATGCAGATGGCGGAGCCGGCCGACTGCGGGTTGCGCTACCTGGCCGGCTTCGAGGACCTGGACGCGGTGTGGAGCGCCCATGCGGACGGTCGCCACAAGTTCCACGGCATCACCGACCGGATCGAGGCGGCCGGCTACTCCATCGCCCGAGGCAAGAGGTCCGGGGGCTGAGCGGGCAGGGCATGGAGAACGCGGCCGCCCTCTTCGTCGACGCGCCGGTCGAGGAGGGCCTGGGCGACCAGGTCGCGCTGGTCGGCCCCGGCGGCCCGCTCACGTTCGGCGGCCTCCAGCGCCTGACCGATCGCGCCGCCCTCGGCCTGCGCGCCCGCGGCGTGGAGCGCGAGGATCGGGTCGCGCTGCTCATGGCCGACGGGCCCGCCTGGGCCGCCACGTTCTTCGCCGCGCTGAAGCTGGGCGCGGTCGCGGTGCCGCTCAACACCCGTCTCGCTCCCGCCGATCTGGCCACGGTGCTGGCCGACTGCCGGCCCCGGATGCTGGTGGCCGACCGTGCGCTGCTGGAGGCCGCCGACGTCGATGCGCTCGCCCTCGGGGCGCGCGCGGTGATCGAGGCCGACGCCCTGGTGGCCGACCCGGCGCCGGTCGCCCCGCTCGTGCCCGAGCCGGTCGGGCCGGACGCGATGGCGTTCTGGCTCTACACCTCCGGCACCACCGGACGCCCGAAGGCGGCCGTGCACTGCCATCGCACGCTGCCGGCCTGCCGCCACTTCTCGGAGCTGCTCGGCGTCTCCGCGAAGGACCGGGTGTTCGCCACGTCGAAGCTGTTCTTCGCCTACGCGCTCGGCAACGCGCTGCTGATCCCGCTTCACGCGCGCGCCTGCGCCTATCTCCACCCGGGCTGGCCCGATCCCGCCGAGGCCGCGCGCATCGTGCGCGAGTTCGCGCCGACCCTCTTCTTCTCGGTGCCGACCGTCTACGCGCGGCTCCTGCGCGCCGACCTGCCCGGGGACGCGTTCCGCTCCGTGCGCCTCTGCGTCTCGGCGGGCGAGCGGCTGCCGGCCGAACTCTACGAGGCGTGGCGCGCCCGGTTCGGGGTCGAGCTGCTGGACGGCATCGGCGCCACCGAGACCGTCTTCATGGTGCTCTCGAACCGTCCCGGGCAGAGCCGCGCCGGCACCACCGGACTGCCGGTGCCGGGGACGGAGGCCCGCCTGCTCGACGCGGAGGGTCGTCCGGTGGCGGACGGAGAGGAGGGCGTGCTGTGGGTGCGGACGCCATCGCAGGCCGCCCACTACCACCAGCGGCTCGACCACTCACGCCGGACCTTCGTGGGCGAGTGGTTCCGCACCGGCGACGTCTACCGCCGCGACCCGGACGGCCACCACGTCCACTGCGGTCGCGAGGACGACTTTTTCAAGGTGGCGGGGCAGTGGGTGGCGCCCGCCGACATCGAGACCGTCCTGCTGCGCCACCCCGGGGTGCTCGACGGCGGGGTGGTGGGCGCACCGGCGGCGGGCGGGCTCATCAAGCCGTTCGTGTTCGTGGTCCCCCGTGACCCCGCGGGGTCTCCGGAGGCGCTCGAGGGCGACCTCCGGCGCTATCTCGACGGCGCCCTCGCCCCGCACCAGCGGCCGCGGGCCATCCGGGTGATGCGCGAGCTGCCGCGCACCGCCACCGGCAAGCTGCAGCGCTTCCGGCTGCGGGAGCTGGCGGCCGAGCTGCCCGGCTGACCCGCGCGCCCGCCGCGCGACGGGTGACGTATACTTCCGGCGCCCATGATCCGCCACGCCCTCTCGGTCAAGGTGCGCTGGAGCGAGTCCGATCCGGCCGGCATCGTCTTCTACCCGCGCTTCTACGAGTGGTTCGACCTCGGGACCGAGGCGCTCTTCGAGTCGATCGGGCTGCCGTGGACCGAGATGTTTCCGGCCGAGGGGATCGTGGGCGTGCCCATCGTGGAATCGGGGGCCCGCTTCGCCTCCCCGGTGCGCTACGGCGACGTGGTGCGCATCGAGACCGCGGTGGCCGAGGTGCGCGAGAAGACGTTCCGGGTGGAGCACACCGTCGCGGTGGGCGCGCGGCACTGCGCCTCCGGCTTCGAGGTGCGGGCCTGGGTGGCGCAACCCGACCACGCCGGCGGTCCGCTAGCGGCCCGGCCCATCCCAGCCGTGATCGTCTCCCGCCTCAAGGGCGAATGACGGCACCGGGTCGCGGATCGCCAACGGTAGTCCGCGGGCATGGGGGAGTGCGGGGGCCATTTCGGGGCCCCCGCAGCTGAAGAGCTTGAAGAAGTAAACCGTCGCCCGCCCCGCCCCGTTTCGCAAATCGCGGCGATTTCGTGTAGATTTGTGGCGCCTCGGTGCCGGTGACGGCGCCGGCCAACCTCATCGACCAGTCTTCAGGAGGACAACACGATGGCAGACGTAACCCGGCGGAGGTTCCTCGGCACGGCGTCCCTGGCGGCGGCCGGCGCGGCGATGGGGCCGTGGGTTCGACGGACGAGCGCGCAGGCGGGGCCGGTCAAGATCGGTCTGGTGCTGCCGTACTCGGGCGTCTACGCGGTGCTCGGCGAGTCCATCACCCAGGGCATGGAGCTGGTGTTCGCGCGCGAGAACTGGACGGTGGCCGGACGCAAGATCGAGATGATCAAGGAAGACGACGAGATGCAGCCGCCGGTGGGCATCCGCAAGACGGAGAAGCTCATCGACTCGGACAAGGTCGACATCCTCACCGGGCCGGTGCACAGCGGCATCCTGATGGGCATGCGCGACAAGGTCCACAACAGCAAGACCATCCTGATCGTCTCCAACGCGGGCGCGGACGCGATCAGCCGCGGGCGGTGCTCGAAGTGGATCTTCCGCACCTCGTTCTCGAACTGGCAGCCGAACCATCCGATGGGCGATTGGGTGGCCAAGCACGTGGCGAAGGACGTGTTCATCGCCGCGCCCAACTATCAGGCCGGCAAAGATCAGCTCGGCGCGTTCAAGGAGACGTTCCTGGCCGCGGGGGGCAAGCTGGTCGGCGAGGACTATCCCAAGCTGGGCGAGACCGACTACGCGCCCTATCTGACGAAGATCCGCCAGTCCGGCGCCAAGGCGGCCTACTGCTTCTTCTCCGGCTCCGACGCGGTGAACTTCGTGAAGCAGTACGACCAGTTCGGCCTGAAGCAGTCGATCAAGCTCACCGGCGCCGGCTTCCTCACCGAGCCCGACGTGCTGCCCGCCCAGGGCAAGTCCGCACTCGGCGTGATCACCGGCCACTTCTACACGCCGCTCCTCGACAACCCGACCAACCAGCGCTTCGTGAAGGAGTTCCAGGGCAAGTTCGGCGGCAAGATGCCGGACGGCTTCGCGTGCCAGGGCTACGACACCGCGGAGGTGATCGTCCACGCGCTGAAGGCGGTGAACGGCAACACGCAGGACAAGGAGCGCCTGGTCGACGTCATCGCCAAGACCGAGTTCGACAGCCCGCGCGGGCGGTTCCGGTTCGACCCGAAGACGCACAACGTGATTCAGCCGTTCATCTACATCCGCGAGGTGCGCGAGGTGGCGGGCGGGATCAACAACGTGCCCATCGACAAGGTCGCGAACGTGGCCGACCCGGGGACGGGCTGCACGCTTCCCGCCTAGTGCCGCGGGGCAGGCGGGGCGGCCGGCGTGCCCTTGTTCGATGAACCGCTCACCGGGCACGCCCGCCGCTCCGCGCCCCCTCTCCGCTCCGCGGGTGGACGGGCGCAAGCCCTCGCCGCGTCCATCGCCTCTGCTGCTCGTCCCGCTCCCGGTCGCCCAGCGCCGCCGCAGGCCGTGCGGCCGATTCCGGTGAGCCATGCCGGTTGATGTGTTCGGGCAGGCGCTGAATGGATTGGCGTACGGGGTGCTGCTGTTCCTGCTGTCGGTGGGCCTCACGCTGATCTTCGGGATGCTCGACGTGGTGAACCTGGCGCACGGCTCGTTCTACATGCTGGGGGCCTACGCGGGTCTCTCGCTGATCGCGGCGACCGGCAACTTCTGGCTCGCCCTGGTGGCCGCCCCGCTCGCGGTGGGGCTGATCGGCGCGCTCATCGAGCGGTCGTGCCTGCGCCCGCTCTACCGCCGGCCGCCGCTCGATCAGGTGCTGCTGACCTTCGGCTTCATCTACCTCTTCGAGGACGTGGTGAAGTGGATCTGGGGCGGGCGCATCCGCTCGATCCCGCCGCCCGATCTCTTCTCGGGCTCGGTCTCCCTCGGGGGGGCGGTGATCCCGTCCTACCGGCTGTTCGTGATCGTGTTCGGGCTCGCGATGGCGGTGCTGCTGTTCCTGCTCATCGAGCGAACCCGTCTGGGCGCGATCATCCGCGCGGGCGTGTTCGACGCGGAGATGACGGCGGGCCTCGGGATCAACATCCACCGGGTGTTCACCGCGGTCTTCGCGTTCGGGGCCGCGCTGGGCGGCCTCTCCGGCGTGATCGCGGGGCCGATCCAGTCGGCGTATCCGTCGATGGGGGTCACCATCCTGATCCCGGCCCTGATCGTGGTGGTCGTGGGCGGCCTCGGCAGCCTGAAGGGCTCGCTGATCGGGAGCCTGCTCATCGGCCAGGCCGAGACCTTCGGCAAGGCGTGGCTGCCCGAGGCGTCGATGCTGATCATCTACGTGGTCATGGCCGCGATCGTGGTGGTGCGACCCCAGGGGCTCTTCGGCCGCCCGCTCAAGTGACGGGCCTCCGCCTCCTCGCCGCGGTGCTGGTGGTGATCGGGCTCGGCCTCTTCCCGCTCGCCGCCGGCACCTATCCGGTGAAGCTGCTGCAGGAGATCCTCATCTGGGGCATCTTCGCCATGAGCCTCGACCTCCTCATGGGCTACGCGGGCATGGTGTCCTTCGGCCACTCCGCGTTCTTCGGCGTGGGCGGGTACGTGGCCGCGCTGGCCCTGGCCAAGAGCCCGGGGCTGGTCTCGGCCCTGCTGCTGCCCGCCGTCGCCGCCGGCCTCGCCGCCCTGGTGATCGGCTTCTTCTCGATCCGCGTGAGCGGCGTGTACTTCATCATGCTCACGCTCGCCTTCTCCCAGATGTTCCACGCCTACACCTTCCAGGTTTCCTGGCTCGGGGCCGAGGACGGGCTGGTGGGCATCCCGCGGCCCGCGATGCCCGGCGTTGACCTCGCGAGCCTGCGCGGCTTCCACGGCTACCTGCTGGTGCTGGTGGTGCTGGCCGCTCTCCTGCTGTGGCGCGTGGTCTCCTCGCCCTTCGGCCACGTGCTGCGCGGCATCCACGAGAACGAGGCGCGCATGGCCGCGCTGGGCTACGCGGTCGATCGCTACAAGCTGCTCGCGTTCGTGATCGCGGGCGTGGTCGCCGGGCTGGCCGGCTCGCTCTACGTCCAGTTCAACGGCTCGATCACCCCGGACGCCTTCTTCTGGAAGACCTCGGGCGAGGCGCTGCTGATGGTGATCATCGGCGGCACCGGCACGCTGGGCGGCGCGGTGCTCGGGGCCGCCGCGTTCATCCTCCTCCAGAGCCTGGTGAGCACCTACACCGAGCGCTGGATGCTGATCCTGGGGGCCACCTTCATCCTGTTCGTGCTGTTCGCGCCGGGCGGCATCGTGGGCGCCCTGCGCGGCCGCATCGGGCTCCGGGCGTGAGCGCGTCCGCGCCCCTGCTGGCCGTCGAGGCGGTGAGCCGCTCGTTCGGGGCCCTCAACGCGCTCGCCCGCGTGTCGTTCCAGGTGGCCGCGAGCGAGCGGCGCGCGATCATCGGGCCGAACGGGGCCGGGAAGACCACGCTCTTCAATCTCATCACCGGGCATTTGGCGCCCAGCGGCGGCCGCATCCTGCTCGACGGCGCGCCCATCGAGGGATTGCCCCCGCACCGGGTGGCCCGGCGCGGGCTCTCCCGATCGTTCCAGCGCAACAACCTCTTCCCGTCGCTCACGGTGCGCGAGAACCTCCGGCTCGCCGCGGCGGCGGGACGGCCGGGCACCTGGAACCTCCTCGGCCGGGTGGGGAGGGGCCGCGAAGCGCTCGACCGCGCGCGGGAGGTCGCGGAGACGGTCGGGCTCGCCGCGCGGCTCGACGAGCCGGCCGGCCGTCTGTCCTACGGGGAGCAGCGGCAGCTGGAGGTCGGGGTGGCGCTCGCCACCTCGCCGCGCCTGCTGCTCCTGGACGAGCCCACCGCGGGCATGTCGCCGGAGGAGACCCAGCGCATGGCCCGCATGCTGGAGGCGCTCCCGCGCGAGGTGACCCTCCTGATCATCGAGCACGACATGGACGTGGTCGGCTCGCTCGCCGACCGGGTCACCGTGCTGCACTACGGCGAGGTCCTCACCGAAGGCACCTTCGCGGAGGTGAAGGCCGACCCGCGGGTGTACGAGGTCTACCTGGGGCACGCGTGAGCCTGCTCGACGTCGAGAACATCCACACCTACTACGGCGAGAGCCACGTGCTGCACGGGGTCTCGCTGCGGGTCGCGCCGGGCGAGGCGGTGGCCCTGCTCGGGCGCAACGGGGCCGGCAAGACCACCACCATCCGCAGCATCGTCGGCTTCACGCCCCCGCGAACGGGCCGGGTCCTCTTCGACGGTCGGCCCATCGAGCGCTGGCCGTCCTACCGCATCGCGCGGAGCGGGCTGGCCCTGGTCCCGCAGGGTCGGCGGATCTTCTCGCCGCTCTCGGTGCGAGAGAACCTGCTGCTCGGGGCCCGCGCCCAGGGCTGGACGCTGGAGCGGGTCTTCGCGCTGTTCCCGCGCCTGCGGGAGCGCGCGCTGCAGTCGGGCGGCACGCTCTCCGGCGGCGAGCAGCAGATGCTGGCCATCGGCCGCGCGCTGCTGACCAACAGCCGCCTCATCCTGCTGGACGAGCCCTCCGAGGGCCTGGCCCCCGTGATCGTGCGCGACATCGGCCGGATCCTGCTCGCCCTGAAGGCCGAGCGGCTGTCGCTCCTGCTGGTCGAGCAGAACTATCACCTCGCCCTGCGGGTGGCGGACCGGGTGTACGTGATGAACAAGGGGCAGGTGGTCTACGAGGGCACGCCCGCCTCGCTGGAGGCGGACGAGGAGGTGAAGCGGAGGTATCTCGGGGTGGCGTGAGGACGCGGGTCGGGAAGGCCCGCGACGGGTGCTACACTCGGGCCCATGACCTGGATCGATCCGGGCTTTCCGAAGACGGCCACTCCCAGCGACCTGGTCGGCCGGGTGCTCGGGCTCAATCCGGGCATGATGACCGGGCCCGGCACCAACACCTACCTCGTGGGCCGCACGCGTCCGGTTCTCATCGACACCGGCGCGGGCGAGGCCGACTACCCGGCGCTCTTCCAGGGCTACCTGCGGCAGCGCGGCTGGCGGCGGCCGGAGCGCATCATCCTGACCCACCGGCATCGCGACCACCTGGGTGGGGTGAACCAGCTGCGCGAGCTCTTCCCGGGGGTGCCGGTGGCCAAGATGATCCACCGCGACTCGAACCTGCCCGAGGACGTGGAGACGCTCGAGGACGGCGACACGGTGGAGATCGACGGGGCCACCTTGATGGCGGTCTACACGCCCGGTCACGCCTCCGACCACCTCTGCTTCTTCCTGAAGGAGGAGCGCGCGCTCTTCAGCGGCGATCTCATCCTGAACGGCTCGACCACCGTGATCCCGGAGGACGACGGCGACCTCGGCCTCTACATGGAGTCGCTGGCGCGGGTGCAGGCCCTCGGCGTGCAGCGCATCTATCCCGCCCACGGGCCGGTCGTGGAGGACGGACCGGCCAAGATCGCGGAGTTCATCGAGCACCGGCTCCTGCGCGAGCGGCAGATCCTGGAGGTGCTGGGCGGCGGGCCGCGCACGATTCCCGAGATCGTGAAGGTCGTCTACGCGCAGGTCGACACGCGCCTGCACAAGGTGGCGGGGCAGTCGGTGCACTCGCACCTGCGGAAGCTCCGGGCCGAGGGGCGGGTGACCGAGGAGACCCGGGCCTCCGCGCCGTCCCGGTGGTCGCTCGCCTAGCCGCGTCCGGCGCATGCGGTCGCTCCCGGCGCGCGCGGCTCGGATGATCGCGTGACGCTGCTGGCCAACGGCCGCATCCACACCATGGATGCCGCCGGCTCCGTGGTCGATGCCCTCGTGATCCGCGACGGGCGCGTGGCCTTCGCGGGCCGTCGCGACGCGGTGAACCCGGCGGTGGGCGAGCCGGTGATCGATCTCGGCGGCCGCACCGTGCTGCCGGGACTGGTCGACGCGCACGGGCACCTCATGCTGCTGGCCCGCGCCCGGCTCGAGCTGGACCTGTCCGCGGCCCGCTCGGAGGAGGAGATCGCGGCGATGGTGGCCCGCGCCGCGCGGGACCTGCGGCCGGGGGAGTGGATCGCCGGGCGCGGCTGGGACCAGACGCGCTGGCCCGGGCAGGCCTTTCCCTCGCGCGCCTCGCTCGACCGCGCGGCGCCGGGACACCCGGTCGCGCTCGTGCGCGTCGACGGCCACGCGACGTGGGCCAGCGGCGCGGCGCTCGAGCGCGCCGGCGTCACGCGCCGCTCGACCGATCCGGCCGGCGGCGTCATCGTGCGCGACGCCGGGGGCGAGCCCACCGGGCTGCTCATCGACCTGGCCCAGGACCTGATCCGCGGGCTGGTGCCGCCGCCGTCGGAGGCGCGCTTCGACGCGGCGGTGGAGGCGGTGATCGCGGAGTGCCTGGCCAAGGGGCTCACCGGCGCGCACGAGCCGGGGCTGGATCTCGCCGCGGTGGCCTCGTACACGCGCCTCATCGGGCGCGCCCGGTTCCCGTTCCGGGTGGTCGCCGCGCTCTCCGGCAAGAAGGCCTGGGGGCAGTACCGCGATCGCGGCGGCCCCGAATCGGTCGGCGACGGGCGGCTCACGGTGGGGGCGATCAAGCTCTGGCTGGACGGCGCGCTGGGCTCGCGGGGTGCCGCGCTCCACGCGCCGTACTGCGACGACCCGGAGAACACCGGCCTGGTCCTGGTTCCTCCCGACGAGGTGCTGCGCCTCACCCGCGAGGCGACCGCCCGCGGCTTCCACGTGTGGGTGCACGCCATCGGCGACCGCGCAAACACGCTCGTCCTCGACGTGTTCGAGCGCGTGCTCGGCGACGGCGGACCGCCACCCCGGCTCCGCGTCGAGCACGCCCAGATCCTCACTCCCGCCGACATCCCGCGCTTCGCGCGCCTGGGCGTGGTGCCGAGCATGCAGCCCACCCACTGCACCTCCGACATGCGCTGGGCCGGCGAGCGCCTGGGCCCGGAGCGCCTCGTGGGCGCGTACGCGTGGCGGTCGATCCTGGACGCGGGCTCGTACGTGGCGGGCGGCTCCGATTTTCCGGTGGAGGACGCCAATCCCTTCCACGGCCTCCACGCGGCGGTGACGCGGGCGCCGCGGGAGGGCGACCATCCCGGCTGGCAGCCCGAGCAGCGCATGACCCGCGAGGAGGCGGTGCGCGCCTTCACGATCTGGAACGCGCGCTCCATCGGGCGGGAGGCCGAGCAGGGGTCGCTCGAGCCGGGCCGGCGGGCGGACCTGATCGTGCTCTCCGAGGACGTGTTCGCCTGCCCGGCCGCGCGCATCGCGGCCATCCGCCCCCTCCTCACGATGGTGGGCGGCGTGGTCGCGCACGCGGATCAGGAGCTGGCCGCGAGCTTGCCGAGCAGCGTGAGCAGGGCCGCGCGGTCCACGTCCGACACCAGCGCGTAGCCCAAATCGCCCTCCCGCCACAGGATCGTGTTGAAGCCGCGCGCGCTGGTGACGTGCGCCTGCACGGGCCCGACCGGCGTGAGCCCGCGCCGCGACCACGGGAGCCCCTCGGCCCGGAACACCAGCAGCGTCACCACGTGGAGGCGGTGGTTGAACACGAACACCGCCGCCTTGCGGTCGAGGTAGTAGCCGACCGCGCCGCCCCGCAGCGGGAACTCCGCGTCGCCCTCGAACCGGACCACCGGCGCGAAGTCGAGACGGCCCTCGAACCACGGCTTGACCTGGTGGATGCCGCCGCTCGCGATGTCGAGCGGATGCTGGGCGCCGAGCACGCGCAGGTGATCGTTCACCGCCTCCGTCACCATGACGGCGCCGCCGTCCCCCACCTGCCGGTCATAGACCGGCACCAGCGCCAGCACCACCACTGCCGCGGCCAGCGCGGGCACCAGGGCGCGCCGCCAGCGGACGCCCCACCCGGCCCGCGCTCCGCGCCCGCGAGCCGGGTCCTCGGCACCCCCCGGGGCGTCGGGCGGCGGCACCGGCAGCCCGGTCGCGGCCCAGCTCGCGGCGAGCCGGCGCTTGAGGGCCAGGGGCGCGCCACGCTGCGGGAGGCGGTGCTCGAGGGCCTCGTCGAGCAGGGCGTCCGCGGCCGCTTCGTGCGCGCAGGCGGGACAGCCGGCCACGTGGGCGTCGAGCGCGGCCCGAGCCTCGTCGGACAGCCGCCCGCGCCGGGCGTCCACCAGCAGGGCGCGCGCCTCGTCGCAGGTCACGGCGCGTAGTCCCGCAGCTTCTCGCGCAGCGCCGCGCGGGCGCGGGCGAGACGCGACTTCACGGTGCCGACCGCGCAGCCCACCACCTGCGCGACCTCGCCCTCGGTGAGGCCTTCCAGGTCGAGGAGGATCACGGTCCGCGCCTCCTCGGACAGGCTCTCGAGCGCGCGCTCGATCTCTTCCCCGACCACCTTGCGGAGCCGGTCCAGCTCGAGGTCGCCCCGCAGCCAGTAGGTGCTCTCCGGACCCGGCGCCCCCGCGACCACGGTGTCCAGGCCGCCCACGGTCGGGTTGTGGCGCTCGTGGCGGTGGTGGCTGAGGAACGTGTTGCGGAGGATGCGGAAGAGCCACGCCTTGAGGTTCGTCCCGGGCGTGAACTGGTGCGCGGCGGAGAGAGCCCGCGCGTAGGTCTCCTGCACGAGGTCCTCCGCGTCGACGGGGCTGCGGGTGAGATGGCGGGCGAGGTTGTAGAGGGTGTCCGCGTAGGCCAGCGCCTCTCGCCCCAGCGCGGCGGCGTCGACCCGCTCGCTTGCCATGCCGAGATCATAGACCGCGTTCACGTCGCCGCGCCATCGATGCTCCGTCCGTCCACCGTAACGCCCGGAGGCCCGCTTCGTTCCCGCGGAACCAATGCGGCGGTCCCGCGTTGGCAGGGACGAGGAGGAACCGAATCATGCGAATCCCGATCACGACGATGCTGGTCACCACCATGACGGCCCTGCTGCTGGTGGGGCCGGCGCGCGCGCCGGCGCAGATGGACACCGCGCGCGTCGAGATCCAGGCCCACGGGTTCAGCACGCCCACCCTCACCGTGAAGCCGGGTACCACCGTCACGTGGACGAACCGCGACGACGACGTGCACACCGTGACGTCCGTCGCCAACCGGTTCCGCTCTCCGGGGCTCGATACCGGGGAGACGTTCTCGTATACCTTCACGCAGCCCGGGACCTACGAGTACTTCTGCACCCTGCATCCCCTGATGACCGGCACGGTGGTGGTCACGCCGGTGAGGAGCGGATCATGAGCGAGCGGGACGGCATGGAACGGCGTGACTTTCTCTCCTGCATGGCGTGGACGGGCGGCGGGCTGCTCTGGTCGCTGGCGGGGGGCGTGCCGCGCGCGCGCCTCTTCGGGCCGGGCGCCGCGGAGGCCGCGGAGGACGGCGGCTTCCGCTTCGCGCAGATCAGCGACACCCACATCGGGTTCAAGGGCGGCGCCAACCCCGACGCGCTCGGCACGTTCCGGGCCGCGCTGACGCGCATCGAGGCGATGAATCCGAAGCCCGCCTTCGTGATCCACACCGGCGACATCAGCCACGCCCAGAAGGCGGGAGCCTTCGACACCGTGAAGGAGGCCCTCGCGGGCGTGGGCGTCGAGCGCGTCTTCTACGTCCCGGGCGAGAACGACGTGTTCGCCGACGGGGGCGCCGAGTACCTGAGCCGCTTCGCGGCGGGCGGCCGCGGCTGGCAGAGCTTCGACTACCGCGGGGTGCACTTCGTGGGGCTGGTCAACGTGTTCGGCTTCAAGGCCGGCAAGCTCGGCAGCCTCGGCGCCGAGCAGCTCGGATGGCTCGAGCGCGACGTGGCCGCGCTGCCGGGCAGCACCCCCATCGTGGTGTACGCCCACGTGCCGCTCTGGGCGGTGTACCCGCAGTGGGGCTGGGTCACCGATGACGGGGCGCAGGCCCTCGGGTATCTGCGCCGCTTCGGCTCGGTCACGGTACTGAACGGGCACATCCACCAGATCATGCAGAAGGTGGAGGGCCACGTGACCTTCCACACCGCCCGCTCCACCGCGTTTCCCCAGCCCGCTCCCGGCGCGGGCCCGGGCCCCGGGCCGATGACGGTGCCGGTCGGCGAGCTGCGCGGGATGCTGGGGGTGCGCGAGGTGCGCTACGCGCCGGGCCGCGAGCGGCTGGCGGTGGTGGACACCGCGCTCGCCTGAGGTCGCGCTAGAAGCGGAGCAGCACCAGGAAGCTGGTCGTGGCGAGCAGGTTGCTGCCCGCATGCGCGAGCATGCCGGGCAGCAGGCTGCGCGTCCGCTCGTAGGCGAGGGCCCAGACGATCCCGCTCCAGGTGACCGCCGCGAAGCCCTGCACGCCGTAGCCGTGGGCCACCGCGAAGACCCCCGCGCTCCCCAGGGCCGCGAGCCACGGGGGCAGGCGCAGGCGCAGGGTCGGGTAGAGGAGACCGCGGAAGATCAGCTCCTCGAAGATGGGAGCCCACACCACGCCGTCCAGCATTCCCGCGGTGACTGCCGCCGGCGAGCCCCACAGGAACTCCTCCAGGAAGCCGTCCGCCCAGTGGGAGCTGACCCCGGCCGCGCCGAGCCCGGCGTAGATCAGGCTCTCGCCCACCGTGGAGATGACGAGGAGCACCAGGCCCCAGCCGAGCACCCCCGACCAGCCGCGCGGCGGCCCCAGGCCGAAGGTGTCTCGCACCGTGTCGCCCCGCCAGCGGAGGTACCGCTCGGCCCACCACAGCGCGGGCAGGCCGCCGACCAGGCCCATCAGCGCGGTGACCGGCGGCATCCGCGGCACCAGCAGCACCACCAGTGCCGGGACGAGGAGGTACGCGAAGCCGGCCCGGAAGAACAGGCCGAGCCCGTCGGCGCCGTCCCACCGCGGAGGCAGCGGCGCGTCGGCCACGCGGGCGGACCCGCGCCGGCGCAGGCGCCACGCAACCACCGCCGCGACCACGAGCAGCACGGCCGCGGTGACGGTGAGCGCCCGCACCCGCAGGAGCAGCGCGTGGCCGCGGGCCTCGATGGCGTTCTCGGCGCTCGCCTGCAGCGCATCGTCCTCGACCCGACTGGCGATGCGGCGGACCAGGGTGTCGGTGAACCAGTCGTACCCCAGCTCCTCGCGGATCTCTCCGGCGAGGGCGGCCGCGTCGGCGTCGGGGCCGTCCAGATACGCGGCGGCGAGCCAGCGCGCGTACTGGGGGCCGGATCCCTCCAGCGAGGCGAGATCCTCGATCATGCTGGTGGCCCGGTCCAGCAGGCCGGCCTCCCCGAGCAGGACGACGAGATCCAGATCGCCGCGCGGCGAGCGGTCCTCGTCGTCGAACTCGTCGAAGCGGGCGATCGCGTCGTCGAAGGACTCGGGATCCGATCCGGTCAGCTCGTAGATCCGCCGCTCCCACGCCGCGGTGTGCTCGAAGGCCTGGCGCAGCTCCAGCTCGCGCGAGACCAGCCGTTCCAGGGACTCCTCCGGGCGCTCGAGGTTGGCGAGGGGAGAGCCCCAGTGCACGTAGAACACCGCGACCAGGGCCGCCGTGAGCACCACGTAGAGCGCGGTGGCGAGCCGGGAGAAATACCGGGCGGGCGGGGTGGGCGGCGGTGGGGCCGGGTACACCGCCGGGGACTCGGGAAGCGGCGGCTCCCAGGCCCCCTCGACGCGCGGAGTCAGGATGTGCGGGCCGCGGCCACGAGGGCGGCGAACAGTCGCCGGGCCGGCTCCGAGTGGCCCACCAGCTCCTCCGGGTGCCACTGCACACCGACCACGAAGCGCGACGGGTCGTCCATCTCCGCCCCTTCGACGAGCTGGTCCGGCGCCCACGCCACCGCGGTGAGCCCGCGGCCGAGGCGCTTGATCGCCTGGTGGTGCATGCTGTTGACCTCGAGCTCCTCCGTCCCGAGCGTCGCCGCGAGGCGGCAGCCCGGCGTCAGCCTCACCTTGTGGGTCGGCTGATCGCGCGGCTCCTTCTGGCTGTGCGGCATCTGGGTGCCGGGATCGGTCCCCACGTCCTGGTAGAGGCTGCCGCCGAGCGCCACGTTCAACACCTGAAGCCCCCGACACACCGCGAGCACGGGGAGCCCGCGATCGAGCGCCCCCTGCAGGACGGAGATCTCGAGCGTGTCACGCGCGGGCGACACGTCGTAGAGGGTGGCGTGCGGCCCCTCGCCGAACCGCGCCGGGTCCATGTCACCGCCGCCGGTGAGGAGCAGGCCCCGCAGGTTTTCCGCGAGCCGGCGCATGGATGCGGCCGAGAGCTGCGGCGGCAAGGCCACCGGCACGCCGCCCGCCTGCTGGACCGCGTGCAGGTACGCCGAGTTGATGTAGGCACGCTCCGGCGTCTTGTCGACGGTGATGGAGGTGGTGACGCCGATGAGCGGGGCGCGTCCGATCATGCGGTCATGCTACCACACGGGCGCGCGGGCCCCGGGTAAGTGCGCGTCCGCGTTGGTGTGGGCGCTGTGCTACGATACGCGCCATGACACTCGACTCCGCGCAATACCAGCGAAGTGCCGTGCCGGCGGGCTCGGGCCCGATGACGCAGGTGATGGGACGGCGGTGGATGGTGGCGGCCGGACACCCGCTCGCCGCACAGGCCGCGGCGCGCGTGCTCGCGACGGGCGGCAACGCCATCGACGCGGGCGTCGCGGGCGGCATGATGCTCGGGGTGGTGCACCCCGACATGGTGAGCTTCGCGGGCGTGGCGCCGATCCTGGTCCACCTGGCCGCGACGGGGGAGACCTACGAGGTCTCGGGCGTCGGCCCGTACCCGCGCGCGGCGAGCGCGGAGTACTTCCGCACGCGGCACGGCGGCGACATCCCGATCGGGCTGCTGCGCACGGTGGTGCCCGCCGCGCCCGATTCCTGGTGCGTCGCGCTCGAGCGCTGGGGCACCCGCTCCTTCGCGGACGTGGTGGCGGGCGCGCTGGAGTGCGCGGAGCACGGCTTCCCGACCTCCGCGTTCTCGGCCTCGATCATGGCCAGCAACGCGGAGCGGTACGCGCGCTTCCCGACCTCGGCCGCGCTCTTCCTGCCCGGCGGCCGGCCGCACGCGCCCGGCCAGCTCTTCGTGCAGTCCGAGCTGGCCCGGACCATCAAGGAGATGGTGGCCGCCGAGGCCCGGGCCACCGGGCGCGGCCGCGCGGGCGCCATCCGCGCCGCCCGCGACGCGTTCTACAGGGGCGACATCGCCCGCCGCATCGCGGACTACCACGCGCGCGAGGGCGGGCTGCTCACCTACGAGGACCTGGCCGAGTTCCACGCCGAGGTGAGCCCGGCGCTGCGCACCACCTTCCACGATTACGAGGTGACCTCCTGCGGCTTCTGGTGCCAGGGCCCGGTGCTCCTCCAGATGCTGAACATCATCGAGGCGTACGACTGGCCGAGCCTCGGGCACAACACGCCGCGAGGGCTGCATCTCATGGTGGAGGCGATGAAGCTCGCCTTCGCCGACCGCGAGGCGTACTACGGTGATCCGCGCTTCGTGACGGTGCCGGCGCAGGAGCTGCTCTCGAAGGACTACGCGGCGCTGCGCCGCGGGCTCATCCGGGAAGACCGGGCGTGGCCCGAGATGCCGCCGGCCGGCGATCCGGCGGGCAAGGCGGCGGTGCGCAACGGGCACGTCGCGGGCTCGAAGGTCGGCGCGCCCTCGCACGCGGGCACGCTCGACACCTCCTACATCTCGGTCATCGACGCGGACGGCAACGCCTTCTCGGCGACCCCCAGCGATCCGGGCGGGGTGGACTCGCCGGTCATCCCGGGCGTCGGCTGCGTGGTCTCGCCGCGGGGCTCCCAGGGCTGGCTCGTGCCGGGCCACCCCAGCGAGGTCATGGGCGGCAAGCGGCCGCGGCTCACGCCGGCGCCCTCGCTGGTGACCCGCGACGGGCGGGCGTTCATGGCGTTCGGGACGCCGGGCGGCGACGTGCAGCAGCAGGCGATGCTGCAGGTGCTGCTGAACATCACCGCGTTCGGGATGCCCCCGCAGCAGGCGGTCGAGGCGCCGCGGGTGGCGGCCCGCTCCTTCCCCGATTCGTTCTGGCCGCACGCCAACTCGCCGGGCCGCCTCGACGTGGAGGCCCGCATCGCGCCGGAGACGCGACGGGCCCTCGCCGACCGGGGTCACGTGATCGCGGACTGGCCGGACTACGACTGGCGTGCGGGCGGGGTCTGCGTCTCGATGGTGGGTGACAACGGCGCGCGCCTGGGCGGGGCGGATCCGCGTCGCGGCGCCCACGCCATCGGGTGGTAGCGCCGCGCCACCGCGGGTGCGGTTGCGGCCGCTCCTCGCAGGTCTGCTCGTTCTGGGTGTGCTCGGGGGCGCGGCGCGCCCGCTGGCGGCCCAGCCCGTGCTCCCGCTCCCCGACAAGCTACCGCCCGGGGAGCGGCACCGCCTCGAGCAGATCGCCAAGCGGGCCTTCGCGTCCACCCAGGTGACCTTCGAGCCGTACCCGGTGCGCCCCGAGGTCTTCGAGTACCTGCTCGATCACCCCGAGTTTGCCAGCCACGTGACCCGCGCGATCCGCGCGGCCCGCTACAAGATCTGGCACGAGGACGACGCGCTCTGGCTCGACGACGGCTGGGGCGTGCGCGGCACCTTCTCCCAGGTGTACGCCGAGCCGGGTCTGCGCCTCATGCGCGCGCAGGGCGCCTACCAGTCGGCGCTGCCCGACATCAAGGGCCGCGCGGTGGTGGCGCTCGCCTACCGGTTCGGGCCGGTGACCGAGGGGCGGGCGCAGGTCTCGACCACGCTCACCTCGTTCGTGCAGATCGACAGCACGGTGGTGCGCACCATCGGCAAGATGGGGGGCCCGCTCGTCCAGAAGAAGGCCGACCGCGAGGCCCGCCAGCTCCTCAAGGTGTTCAGGAAGGTCAGCCGCGCCATCGAGGACAACGCGGCCGCGGTGATCGCCAAGGTGCGGGAGCGCCCCGACGTGCCGCGGGCCGAGCTGGAGGAGTTTCGCAAGCTGCTGCGCGTGCCCTGACTTCGACGGGAGGATGACGGGATGACCTCATTGAGCGGACGGACGGTGCTGATCACCGGCGCCGCGCGCGGCATCGGGGCCGCGTGCGCGCGGCGGCTGGCGGCCGACGGGGCGAGGCTGGTGCTGGCCGACGTGGACCCGGGTGTCGAGCGGGTGGCCGCCGAGCTGGGGCAGGTCGCGGTGCGGGCCGACGTCACCCGGCCCGAGGACATCGGGCGGATGGTGGAGGAGCCCTACCGGCGGTGGGGCCGGCTCGACGTGCTCTTCAACAACGCGGGGGTCGTCCGGGTGCAGCCGCTCCTCGACGTGACCCGGGCCGAGTGGGACCGGGTGATGGACGTGAACCTACGCGCGGTGTTCTTCGTGCTGCAGGCGGCGGCCGCCCGCATGGTGAAGCAGGACCTGATCCCCGGCTCCGAGCTGCGCGGCAAGCTGATCCAGACCGCGTCGATCGCGGCCTACCGCGGCGGCAACCCGCTGCTGACGCCCTACTCCGCGTCGAAGGCGGGGGTGGTGAGCCTCACCCGGTCCGCCGCGCAGGCGCTCGCGCCCGAGCGCGTCACCTCCAACTGCGTGTGTCCCGGCGCGGTGGAGACGCCGATGTGGGAGCAGATCGACCGCGAGTGGGGCGGCCTCGAGGGGCGCGGGCCGGGCGAGACCTGGAAGCGGCGCATCCGCGCCATCCCGCTGGGGCGCCCCGAGCGGCCCGAGGACGTGGCGGCCGTGGTCGCGTTCCTGGCCGGCCCCGACTCCGACTACATGACCGGGCAGGCCATCAACGTGGACGGCGGCCTCGTGATGGGCGGCTGAGGGGGCGAGGGCCCGCTCAGCGTCCGGTCGGGGAGTCGACCGGCTGGAAGAACGCGGCCGCCCCGTAGAGGATCTGGCCGACCACGCAGAACCACGCCCACCGGTCGGGATCGGCGGGCGAGCACCGGCGCGGCGTGGACGACTCCTCGGCACGCGCGGACGGGCGGGCCGTGGTCGCGCAGGCCACCAGCAGGCAGGCGCTCAGCAGCGACAGAGCGAGCAGCCCCCCGCCGGTCCGGCCCGCGAGGCCGCCGGGCCGGCCGGGCACTAGGCCGCGGGGACCCGCGCGCCTTCGGGGCGCGGCAGCGCTCCGGCGCTCGAGGGCAGGTCGAGCTCCCGGTTGGCGAGATCCACGGTGACCCGCAGGGCCCGCAGCCCCTGCGCGCCCTGCAGCTCGTCCAGCTCGAGCTCCTCCACGTCGCGGGTGAGGTAGCCCAGGCGCTGCAGGTACTCGATGTACTCGCGCCACTCCGCGGCCTCGGTGGCGTGCGAGTAGACGAGCGCGATCTTGCCCGGCTGGGTCAGGCGCTCGGTGGTGCCGCGGACGACCGCCTTGTCGATCCGCTTCTTGATGATCTCGTAGCGGACGTTGTAGGCGCCGTCCACGTCGAACCGCTTCTCGTCGAAGCGGAATCGGATCGAGAGCGGGGAGTGCTGGATGAGGATCAGGTTGGTGATGTCGAGCATCACGGGCAGCCGATCCTTGAGCCGCTCCACCCGCAGGGCCACCCCGCAGGCCACCATGAGCTGCCAGAGGCGGAGGTTCTTCAGGTAGAGCGGGTCGAAGACGCCGTCCTCGCGGAGGGCCCCGCCCACGTAGATCGTGTAGTCGACCCCGTCCGTCTTCTGCTTCTCGAAGTAGTGCGGGAACATGCCCTGGGCGGCCTGCTCCTCGAGGTCGATGTAGGCGGAGACCGCCTCGTTGATCGCGGTCACGCTCTCGTCGAACTCCTTCCGGCGCGCGTAGACCAGGCCGATCGCCGGATCCACCGCGGCGCGATAGGCGTCGACCCGCGCGCGCACCGACTCCCCGAAGGTCTGCAGGTGATCGAACAGCGGCTCCACGTCCGCCTTCAGGAAGCTCATCACCCCCAGCTCGTCGCCCGAGCGCAGGGTGACCTCGATCTCGGCCACGTGCCCGTCGATGCGGTGGGTGAGCTGGTCCAGGATCGGCAGGGGGCGCGCGTCGTGGGCCGCCCGCAGCACGTCGCGGGCGAGGCCGAGCTGCTTGAGCAGGTCGGCCTGGATGGCCCAGGCCCGATGGGTGGACGAGCCGCGGATGTCCGACACCGCGTAGAGCGGGTACACGTCGCGGAACACGATCTCCGCCATGTCGCGGCCCCCATGCTCGGCGGCGCCGGGATGCTCCATGGCCTCCAGCACGGCCTTCCGGAAGCGCCACTCCACCACCGGGTGGATGGCGGTGAACTGCTCCTTCATGAAGGACTCCACCCGCGAGTGCAGCTCGTCGACGCTGCGCTTCACCGCCACCGAGAAGAGCGGGAGCACCTCCTGGACGCGCGGGGTGAGCAGCGCGTTCAGGTCGCCCGGGTGCGGGGAGCCGAGGCTCAGCATGCCGATCAGCTCCCGCTGGTAGAGCAGCGGCGCCACCATGAGGCTCCGGATGCCCTTCTGGAGCAGCGCGTCCTCCTTGGGGGAGCGGGCGGGCATCGCGGCGAGGTCGTCCACGAACACGGGCTGCCGCGACCACCAGACCTTCTCGAACGCGGAGCCCCGGTAGTCCGTGGTCTTGGCGTGCACCGAGCCCGCGAAGATGCAGCCGTTGGCCTGCTGCAGGTGGTGACCCGAGTTCAGCATCAGGATCCGCTCGCCCTCCAGCGCGGCCAGGGTCAGCTTGATGTCCGGCCGGCGGAACAGGGCGCGGAGCTTCGCCTGCAGCTTCTCGAAGCGGGCGTTGGAGACGATCGACTCCTTGTCGATCAGGTCCCGCTTGATCGAGGAGAGCACCTCCTGGTCCGTCACGTCGGCCGCCTTCACCACCGTGAAGCCGGTGAACCGCACGCTGCCGGGCGGGATGAGGGCGGCCAGGCCCGGGAGATCCACCCCCCGCGCGTCCAGGCGCTGCCGCATCTCGTCGGTCAGCGGCGGGATCGGCTGCAGGCGCTCCACGTCCACGAAGCGGCCGTCGAACTGGATCTTGAAGTGCCGCTCGAGGCCGGTCGCCGGATCGGGCGCGCTCAGGATCAGCGGATAGTCGATGTAGAACTCGATGCCGTACAGGCGCTCCAGCGCCAGCGCGTACGCGTTGACCAGGCGGAAGTCCTTCAGCCCCTGCATGTCGAGGTTCAGGCTGCCGTAGAGCACCCCGTCCGCGCCCATGATGTTCTCGAAGTCGCGGGTGCTGTATACCGAGCGCAGCGTGAACGGGATCAGCGCGCCCATGTAGGCCTTCTGCAGGAAGGCGGGAGGAAACACCGCGCTCATCAGCGCGTCCACCAGCTGGCCGTGCTCGTCGAGCAGCGTGATGTCCTCGAGCGGGCCGGTGAGGGCGGGGACGGCCTGCACCCGGGCCAGCACGCTGCGCGCGTACTCGCCGCGGATGGAGCCGTCCCGGGCCTGCTCTTCCCAGAACCGGATGAGGGGGCCGAAGCTGAACCGGCTCTCGAACGGAAAGTCCTTCTGGATCTCGGCCAGCGATGTCGTCGGATGACCCATGGTCGTCATTTTACTCCTGCTGCGGTCGCCCGCGATCGGCCCGCCCGCCTAGCCCGCCCCCGCGGGCAGCCCCGCGGGGGCGGGAGTGGTCCGCGGCGCCCGCCCGATCGGTGACTCGTCGATCGCCAAGGCCATCGGCACGGCCAGGAACGCCAGCAAGGCCGCGGAGATGAAGGCCCAGGAGTAGGAGCCGGTCGACTGGAAGATCCAGCCGCCGGCCGCCGCTCCGAGCGCGGCCCCGACCTGGTGGGCGAAGAAGATCCAGCCGGACAGCGAGCCGACCGAGTAGCGGCCGAAGATGTTGGCGGTGAGAGTCGTGGTGGGCGGAACCGTGGAGATGTAGTTGAGTCCGAAGATCGCCGCGAAGATGTGCAGCGACGGCACGTTCCAGACGTAGAGGAGGAACAGGAGGGACAGCCCCCGGACGCCGTAGTAGAAGGCGAGCGGACCCTTTCGGCCGAAGCGGTCGCAGATCCAGCCCGAGGCCACCGTGCCGAGGATGTTCATGCCCCCCATGACGCCCAGGGCCTGGGCCGCGTGCATCTCCGAGAATCCGTGCTCGGCCGCGTGCGGGACCAGGTGAGTCAGCACGAGCCCGTTCGAGGTGTACCCGCACACGAATAAGGTGGCGGCCAGCAGCCAGAACGCGGGCACCTGCATGGCGTCGAGCACGCTCGTTCGCCCCTCCGGCGCGACCGGCGCGCGCCCGGTCGGCGCGTCTCCGTGGCCGTATGGACGCAGTCCGCGCTGGCGCGGGTCGTCGCGCACGAAGGCGAGGGTGACCGGCACCGCGACCGCCAGCATGAGCAGACCGAGCCAGAAGAAGGAGTGGCGCCAGCCGTAGCGCAGGGTGAGCCACACCGCCAGCGGCACCACGACCAGCTGCCCGGCCGACATCGCCCCACCCACGAGCCCCATCACGAGGCCGCGGCGGGCCTCGAACCAGCGCGCGGCGAGCGAGGCGCCCGTCGACATGCCGACGCCGCCCGCGCCCAGGCCCATCAGGACGCCCGCGGTCAGATAGATCTGCCAGAGGGCGGTCACCCCCGAGGAGAGCACGGTGCCCACGCTCAGCGTGATGGCGGAGAGCAGGATCACCTGACGCGGCCCCCAGCGGTCCGCGAGCCAGCCCACCACGGGCCCCGCCGCGCCGAGGAGCAGCAGCGAGATGGCGGCGGCGCCCGACAGCGCGGCCCGATCCCAGCCGAACGTGGCCTCCATCGGCTTGATGAACACCCCGAAGACCGCGCGGAGGCCCGATCCCAGCAGCATGACCACGACCAGCGCGCCCAGGACGATCCAGGCGTGGTGGAATCCGCTCCGCGGTGCCGTCACTCGACCCTCCCAGGAGAGGTGAGCAGCCTGGCCGGCTTGCGCCCACGCCCCTTGAGATGACGGACCGGCCACGTCGGATTCCCCGAGGGCGCGGCGGGCCCGGCGCTTCCACGCGGTGGCGTCCGCGCGCGCCACCGTGAAGCGCGCGCAAGACGCGCACGTTCTGCGTGTGCAAGACGACGAAAGGGCTCGACGACCCTTCGACGTCCGGCCCGTCCGACCGCCAACAGCGCGCGCCGCGCGGGCTCGCCGATCCCCGCCAAATCCGCCCCACCCGGACGCCGCCCCCCAATGGCCCGGCGCTTGCTCCGTGAAGGCGGTGTCATGGCGAACAAGCGTGTTCTCGTCGTGGACGACCAGGCGCCGATCCGGGAGCTGGTCGCGGCGGTGCTCAGCGCGGACGGTCACACGGTGGAGACGGCCCGCGACGGCGCCGACGCGCTGCGGCTGCTGGACGGACGTCCAGGCTTCGATCTGATCGTGAGCGACCTCAAGATGCCCGGCCTCGACGGGCCGAGCCTCTACCTCGAGCTGACCCGCCGCTGGCCGGACACCCAGCCGCACCTGCTGTTCATCTCGGGGTTCGTGGACTCACCCGAGTACGCGGGCTTCCTCCAGGGAACCCGGGCGCAGGTGCTGCTGAAGCCCTTCGCGGTGGACGACCTCTCCCGCGCGGTGTCTGCGATCCTGGCCGGCGCCTGAGGCGCCGGCCAGTCCCTCCCTACCGCTTCCGGAAGATGATCCGATCGCCCTCGCCGTCCGCGACCACGGTGTCGCCTTCGGCGAAGGTCCCGTTCAGCAGCTCCAGCGCGAGCGGATCCTGGATCATCCGCTGGATGGTCCGCTTCAGCGGCCGCGCCCCGTACACCGGGTCGTAGCCTTCCCGGGCCAGCAGCTGCCGGGCCCGGTCGGAGATCTCCAGGGTGATCCGCCGGTCGGCCAGGCGATTGACCAGGTGCCGGGCCTGGATGTCCACGATCGCGGCGATCTCGTCCCGTCCCAGCGGCTGGAAGATCACGGTCTCGTCGATGCGGTTCAGGAACTCCGGCCGCAGCGCCTGCCTGAGCAGGTCCATGATCAGCCCGCGCACCCGCGCCGGGTCCTTCTCCTCGCGGAAGAACTGGCTGCCCAGGTTCGAGGTCATGATCACCACCGTGTTGCGGAAGTCCACCGTCCGCCCCTGGCCGTCGGTCAGGCGGCCGTCGTCCAGCAGCTGGAGCAGCACGTTGAAGACGTCGTGGTGCGCCTTCTCGATCTCGTCGAAGAGGATCACCGAGTAGGGCCGACGCCGGACCGCCTCCGTGAGCTGGCCGCCCTCCTCGTACCCCACGTAGCCCGGAGGCGCGCCGATCAGGCGGGCCACCGTGTGCTTCTCCATGTACTCCGACATGTCGATGCGGATCATGGCCCGCTCGTCGTCGAACAGGAACTCGGCGAGGGCCCGCGCCAGCTCGGTCTTGCCCACCCCGGTCGGGCCCAGGAAGAGGAACGAGCCGATCGGGCGGTTGGGGTCGGAGAGCCCGGACCGCGCCCGCCGGACCGCGTTGGAGACGGCCACGATCGCCTCGCGCTGCCCCACCACGCGCTCGCTCAGGCGCTCCTCCATCCGCACCAGCTTCTGCACCTCGGCCTCGAGGAGCCGGGTGACCGGGATGCCGGTCCACTTGGCCACCGTCGCGGCCACGTCTTCCTCGTCGACCTCCTCCTTGAGCATGCGGCCGTGCTTCTGCAGCTCGGCCAGCCGGGCGTTCTCCTCCTCGAGGCGCTTGTCGATGCTCAGGAGGGTGCCGTAGCGCAGCTCGGCCGCCTTCTGGAGATCGCCCCGCCGCTCCGCGTCCTGCATCGCGGCGCGGGCCGCCTCGCCCTCCTCCTTGATCTTCCCGATCGCGGTGATCGCCGCCTTCTCGGCCTGCCACTGGCTCTGGAGCTGGGAGGACTTCTCGCGCAGCTCGGCCAGCTCGGCGTCGATGCGGGCGAGCCGCTCCCGGGAGACCTCGTCGGACTCGCGGGCCACCGACACCCGCTCGATGTCGAGCTGCATGATGCGCCGACGGATCTCGTCGAGCTCCGCGGGCATCGAGTCGATCTCGATGCGCAGGCGCGAGGCGGCCTCGTCGATCAGGTCGATGGCCTTGTCGGGCAGGAAACGGTCCGCGATGTAGCGGTGCGAGAGCACCGCCGCCGCCACCAGGGCCGAGTCCTTGATCTTCACCTTGTGGTGGACCTCGTACTTCTCCTTGAGGCCGCGGAGGATCGCGATGGTGTCCTCCACCGACGGCTCGCGCACCAGCACCGGCTGGAAGCGACGCTCCAGGGCGGCGTCCTTCTCGATGTGCTTGCGGTACTCGTCGAGCGTGGTGGCGCCCACGCAGCGCAGCTCGCCGCGGGCCAGGGCCGGCTTCAGCATGTTGGCCGCGTCCACCGCGCCCTCCGCCGCGCCCGCCCCCACCAGGGTGTGCAGCTCGTCGATGAAGCAGATGATCTCGCCCGCGGACTCGGTGATCTCCCGCAGCACCGCCTTCAGGCGGTCCTCGAACTCGCCGCGGTACTTGGCGCCCGCCACCATGGCCCCGATGTCCACCGCGACCAGGCGCTTGTTCTTGAGGCCCTCCGGCACGTCGCCGGCGACGATCCGCTGCGCCAGCCCCTCCACGATCGCGGTCTTGCCCACCCCGGGCTCGCCGATCAGGACCGGGTTGTTCTTGGTGCGCCGGGAGAGCACCTGGATCACCCGCCGGATCTCCTCGTCGCGGCCGATGACCGGGTCGAGCTTGCCCTTGCGGGCCAGGTCGGTCAGGTCCTTCGAGTAGCGCTGGAGCGCCTGGTACTTGTCCTCCGGGTTCGGGTCGGTCACCCGCTGGCTGCCGCGCACCTCGACCAGCGAGCGGTAGATCGCCTCCGGGGTCACCCCCGCCGCGCCGAGCAGGCGCGCGGTCGCCCCGCCCTTCTCCTGCGCGATGGCGATCAGCAGGTGCTCGGTCGAGACGTACTCGTCCTTGAGCCGCTCCGCCTCCTCCCACGCCCGGCTGATCACACCCTCGAAGCGCGGGGAGGCGTACTGCCGTCCGCCGCCCCGGACCTTGGGGAGCTTCTCGATCTCCGCCTGCACCTGGCGGGCGAGCGCGTCGGGCCGGGCCCCCAGCTTGGCGAGCAGCGGCCCCACCACGCCCTCCTGCTGCTGCAGGAGCGCGAGCAGCAGGTGCTCGGGCTCGATCGCCTGATGATTGGCCTGGTCCGCGAGCGACTGCGCGGCCTGGATCGCCTCCTGCGCCTTCACGGTCAGCTTGTCCAGCCTCATGTCACCTGGTCTCCGCTCTGAGCTGCTTCATCTCCTGGAAGAGCTCTTTTTCTCTCGGGCTGAGCCCGGTCGGAATCGCGATCTGCACCTTCACCAGCTGGTCGCCCACGCCGCCGCCCTTCAGGTGTGGCATGCCGTAGCCGCGGAGCCGGAACACCTTGCCGCTCGACGTCTCGGGCGGGATCTTCATGGACACCTGCCCCTTCAGGGTCGGCACCAGGATCTCGCCGCCCAGCGCGGCCACCGTGACCGGCAGCGGCACCTCCACGTGGAGGTCGTCGCCCTTGCGCTCGAATCGCGGATGGGGCATCACGGTGACCCGCAGGTAGAGGTCGCCCCGGTCGCCGCGACCGCCGCCCGGGCCGCCCGCGGGCACCCGCACCCGCGAGCCGGTGTCCACGCCGGCCGGGATCTTCACGTCGAGGTGGCGCGTGGCCTTGGACCAGCCCCTCCCGTGGCAGCGGGGACAGGGGCGGCCGCCGAGGTGCCCGGCGCCGCCACACCGCTCGCAGGGCTCGTCCAGCTGCAGCGTGATCGCCTTGCGCGCGCCGTGAAACGCCTCCTCGAGCGTGAGCTCGATGCCGGCCTCCACGTCGCCGCCTCGCGTCCCCCGCGGCCCGGGGCCGAAGCCCCCCAGATCCTCGATGTCGCCGAACTCGAACTCGACGCCGCCGGGCCGCGCGCCTTCTCCGCGGAATCCCCCGCCGAAGATGGTGCGGAAGAACTCGGAGAAGCCGCCGAGGTCGCCCTCCTGGCTCCAGCGCACGCGGCCCTCGAACGGCGAGCGGCCGCCTCCGGCGGTGGCGCCGGCCCCGGCCTGCGCGTAGCGCTCCCAGTCCGGACCCAGCGTGTCGTAGCGCTTGCGCTTCTCCGGATCGGAGAGGACCGTGTAGGCCTCGCTGATCTCCTTGAACCGCTCCGCCGCACCCTTGTTGACGTCGGGGTGGTACTTCCGGGCCAGCTTGCGGTAGGCGGTCTTGATCGCCTTGTCGTCGGCCGACCGGTCGACGCCGAGGATCTTGTAATAGTCTTTGTATTCCATAAGTTCAGACCGCACGACGGCGCCGGTCCGGACGGCTCGCGCCCCTCGAGTGGACTCGACTGAAGTGTAGCAGACGCATCCGGACTTGGCTGGCCGGGGCGGCTTTTCCTGTGCGGGCCCCCGGTCTACAATGATCGCCCCGTGGCCAAGACCTGTACCCTCGCCATCGACGTGGGCGGTACCTTCACCGACATCACGTTCACCGATTCCGCCACCGGCGCGCTGTGGGTGGCCAAGACCCCCTCGACGCCGGGCGATCTCTCCTCGGGCTTCATCACCGCGGTGCGGAAGGTGCTGGCCCTGGCCGGGCGCGCGCCCGGCGACGTCCTGCGCGTCTTCCACGGCACCACCACCGCGACCAACGCGATCCTCGAGGGCAAGACGCCGCCCACCGCGCTGGTGACCACCGCCGGCTTCAAGTACGTGCTGGAGATCGGACGGCACGACATCCCACGCCACGGCAACCTCTACGGCTGGTCGAAGCCGCCGCGGCCGATCACGCCGGAGCGGATCTTCGAGGTGACCGAGCGGCTCGGCCCGGACGGCTCGGTCCTGACCCCGCTCGACGAGCCGGCGGCGCGCGCGCTGGCGCGCCAGCTCGCCCAGATGGGCGTGCCCGCGGTGGCGGTGGTGTTCCTGCACGCCTACGCCGACCCGGTCCACGAGCAGCGCATGCAGGCGATCCTGGCCGAGGAATACCCGGGCGTGCTGGTCTCGCTGTCGTCCGAGGTCCTGCCGCAGTTTCGCGAGTTCGAGCGCACCATGGCCACCGCGCTCAACGCGGCGGTGATGCCGCCGGTGAGCCGCTACGTGAGCGTGCTGCGCGACGCCCTCGACAGCCAAGGCGTGCAGGCGCCGCTGCTGATCATGAAGTCGGACGGCGGCGTGACCAGCGCGGCCACCTGCGTGCGCCAGCCGGTGCAGACCGTGCTCTCCGGCCCCGCCGCGGGCGTGGTGGGTGCGGTCGGGGTGGGCCGCGCGGCCGGCTTCGGCGACATCATCTCCATCGACGTGGGCGGCACCAGCGCGGACATCTGCCTGGTGCGCGACGGGCGGCCGGAGGTCACCAAGGACGGCATGATCGGGCCGTTCCCGCTCAAGCTGCCGATCGTGGACATCCACACCATCGGGGCGGGCGGCGGCTCCATCGCCGCGGTCACCAGCGCCGGGCGTCTCACGGTGGGGCCGCGCAGCGCCGGCGCCGAGCCGGGACCGGTGTGCTACGGCCGGGGCGGCACCGAGCCCACCGTGACCGACGCGCATCTGATCCTGGGTCGCATTCCGCCCGCGCTGCTCGGGGGCGAATTGCCGCTCGACGAGCCGGCGGCGCGCGAGGCGATGGCACGGCGCATCGGCCGGCCCCTCGGCCTCGGGGTGGAGGAGGCGGCCGCGGGCGTGATCGAGATCATCGACAACGCGATGGCGCGGGCCATCCGCACCGTCTCGGTGGGGCGGGGCCACGACCCGCGGCGCTTCGCGCTGGTGGCCTTCGGGGGAGCGGGCCCGCTGCACGCCTGCCGGCTGGCGGAGCTGCTCGACATCCCCACCGTGGTGATCCCGCCGCGCCCGGGCGTGCTGTCGACGTGGGGGCTGCTCGACACCGACGTCCGCGCCACCTTCGTGAGGACCGCCGGTCTCGGCGCCCGGCACCTCGCCGAGGCGGGGCCGGCCCAGGTGACGGAGCTGGAGGCGGCGTGGGCCGGGCTCGAGCGCCAGGCGCGTGACTGGCTCGCCGGCGAGCAGGTGCCCGCGGATCGACAGCGCTTCGAGCGCGCCGCCGACCTGCGCTACGAGCACCAGAGCTTCGAGCTGACCTGCACGCTGGGCGAGGGGCCCCTCACCGTGGAGCGGCTGCGCGCGCTGGTGGCGACGTTCCACGCGGAGCACCGGCGCCTCTACAGCTACGACCTGCCGTCGGCGCCGGTGGAGCTGGTCAACCTGCGTCTGACCGCGCTGGGCGCGCTCCCGCGCCGGGCCGCCGGCGTCGTCGACGGCGGAGGCTCGCGGTCGGGCGACGCGATGACGGGCCGCCGCCCGGTCTACTTCCGCGGCGCGGGCTTCGTGGACACGCCGTCGTACGCGCGCGAGGGGCTGACCGCCGGCATGGTCCTGGAAGGCCCCGCCATCATCGAGCAGAGCGACGCCACCCCGCTGGTGGCCCCCGGCTTCCGCGCCCGGGTCGATGCCGCGCACAACATCCTCCTGGAGCGCTCCCATGGCTGAGCCGCGCGTCGACCCGATCACGCTCGAGATCATCCGCGGCAGCCTGGCCTCGGCGATCCGCGACATGGAGCTCCTGATGGAACGGTGCGCGATGTCGCCCTTCATCAAGGAGAAGAAGGACTACTTCGTCGGCATCTTCGACACGCGGGGGCGCATCGTGGCCTGTCACATCTCGGGCAGCGGCCCCGGCATGCTGCAGGCCATCCTGAAGACGTACCCGCTCGAGAGCATGCGCCCGGGCGACGTGTACTGGTTCAACGATCCCTACGTCTCCGACGGGGCGGTGCAGCACCACCAGGACATGGTGTTCGCGGTGCCGATCTTCCACCAGGACCGGCTCGTCGCCTTCGCCACCACCTTCGGGCACTACCAGGACATCGGCGGGCTGCGCGCGGGCTCCATCTCGCCGCACGCCACCGAGATCTATCACGAGGGCGTGCTGGTGCCCCCGGTGCGCATCGTCCGGGAGGGCCAGCTCAACGAGGAAGCGTACCGGATCTTCCTGCGCAACTCGCGGCTGCCCGATCTGGTGGAGGGTGACACGCGCGCGATGATGGCCTCGTGCCGCCTGGCCGAGACCCGCATCGGCGAGCTGTGCGGGCGCTACGGGGTCGGCACGGTCCTCGCCGGGTTCGACGAGATCATCGCCCAGACCGGCGCCCGCGCCCGGCAGCTGTTCCTCGAGCTGATCCCCGAGGGGGAGTGGCGCTTCCACGACTTCCTGGACAGCGACGGCGGCACCGAGGCGCGCCCGTACCGGATCGACCTCACCCTGTCCCGCCGCGGCGAGCACGTGCGCCTCGACGGCTCCGCCTCCGACGACCAGGCGCGCGGCCCCATCAACTTCACCACCAACCCGGGACTGCTGCAGATCGCGTTCGGCCGGTACCTGCAGTCGCTCGACGCCGACCTCGAGGTCAACGAGGGGCTGCTGCGCAACCTGGACGAATGGATCGCGCGCGAGGGCAGCGTGCTCAAGCCGCGCTTCCCGGCCCCGCTCGGCATGCGCGCCAACACCCGGTTCCGCGTCATGTCCTGCATCTTCGGCACGCTCGCCCAGGCCAACGGCGGCCGGGTGCCCGCGGGCTCGCCGGTGTACGTGCTGTACTACTTCCGGGCCTGGGACGCCGCGCGCCAGCGTCCGATCCTCTGCATCGAAGGCCTGGGGGTCGGCCTGGGCGCGCGCCCGTTCGCGGACGGGGTGGACGTCATCTACTACATCGCGCAGGAGAACTACCCGGTCGAGTACGTGGAGCGCGATTTCCCGCTGCGGGTGGAGCGCTACGCGGTGCGCCCGGATTCGGGCGGTCCGGGGCTGCAGCGGGGCGGCACCGGGGTGATCCGCGACGTGCGGGTGCTCGCCGAGCGCGCCGAGCTGGCCACCCGCATGGAGAACACGGTGGTCGCCCCCTACGGGGTCGCGGGCGGCGGGGCCGGACGGACCGGCCGCATCGTGCTCAACCCGGACACGCCCGACGAGCGCGTGCTGCCCGCCCTGGGGGACGGCATCGTCCTGAAGCGCGGCGACCTGCTGCGCTTCGAGACGTGCGGCGGCGGTGGCTGGGGAGACCCGCTCGCGCGCGAGCCGGAGCGGGTGCGGCAGGACGTGGCCCGCGGCTTCGTCACCCCCCGCGGCGCCCTCGAGGACTACGGCGTGGTGGTGGATGAGGTGACTCTCGACCTCGACAAGGCCGCCACCCAGGACGAGCGGGCGCGCCGGGCCCGCGATCTGCCCCTGATCGATCGCGGCCCCGGGTTCGCGCAGGCCGAGGAGCGCTGGCGCGAGTTCCGCGCCTCCCGCCCCTGAGGAGTCGCCATGAAGAGCGTGGAGATCGACCGCAGCAAGCCTCTCGCCGAGCAGCCCCGGACCGGTCACAACCGCTGGCACCCGGATGTGCCGCCCATCCTCGAGGTGAGCGAGGGGGAGGAGGTGCTGCTCGAGACGCGCGACGGCGTCGACGGCCAGCTCGGCTCCACCGTCACCGCGGACGGCATGGCCGCGATGAACGCGGGCGCCGTGCACCCGCTCACCGGGCCGGTGCTGGTCAAGGGCGCCCGACCGGGCGACCTGCTCGAGGTGGAGTTCGTGGACATCCTCCCCCAGCCCCACGCCTTCACCGGGATCCTGCCCGGCCTCGGCTTCCTGCGCGATCTCTACACCGTGCCCTACCTGGTGCACTGGCGCATCGCCGACGGCTGGGCCACCTCGCCGCAGCTTCCGGGCGTGCGCATTCCCGGCGCGCCCTTCATGGGCGTGGTCGGGCTGGCCCCGTCGCGCGAGCAGGTGACCGCGTGGGCCGAGCGCGAGCGGGCGCTCCTGAGCCGCGGCGGGCTCGTGCTGATGCCCGACCCGGCGGGCGCGGTGCCCGGGAACGGGCCGGCGGCCACCAACGGGCTTCGGACGATCCCGCCCCGCGAGAACGGCGGCAACATGGACGTCAAGCAGATGACCCGCGGCTGCACGCTGCAGCTGCCGGTGGCGGTGGAGGGCGCGCTGTTCTCGGTGGGCGACGGCCACTTCGCCCAGGGCGACGGGGAGGTGTGCGTGACCGCGGTCGAGATGGGCGCCACCGTGGTGGTGAAGTTCAAGATCATCAAGGGGGCGGGCAAGAGCCTCGCCCGCGGCCCGCGCTTCCGGCACCGCGACTACTTCGCGCCGCCCGAGTGGGCGGTCCCCCAGCGCTTCCTGGCCGCCACCGGCATGCCGATCCGCGACGACGGCGTGAACGAGGGGGAGAACCTGACCCTGGCCTGCCGCAACGCGCTGCTCAACCTGATCGAGCTCCTGCAGGAGCGCGGCTGGACGCGCGAGCAGGCCTACGTGATCTCGAGCGTGGCCGCCGACCTGCGGGTGAGCAACGTGGTCGACGTGCCGAACTACGTGGTCACGGCGCTGATCCCGGAAGGGATCTTCGGACGCTGACGCCCGCGTCGCGGGCTGCGGTACGACGACCCCCTGCCGGGTCCGGGGAACCCGAGCGTCTGCCCGGAGCCTCTTCTTCGTGGCCTTTCGGCCCGGTCACCCCCCGGGCATCACCGATCGTGGTCCGCGGGGACGTCGAGCACGAAGCGGTCCACTTGGTGGCCGTATCCGGGATCGAACGGGTTCGAGCCGAAATCCCACTCCCAGACCTGGATCTCGAGCTGGGTCACCCTCGCCCCCAGGCGCGCCTTTCGGTTGTAAGCCTTCGCGCCCACCGTGAGGAACGTCCGGCACACGCGGCGATCGTCCTCGGCCCCCGGACTCGCATGGCGAGGGTGGGGCTTGCCGAAGCACATCGCGAGGAACGGGTCGTAGCGGGCATCGAACCGCATCGCGCCGATGGTGTCCTCGAGCCGGAGCGGAGCGCGCTCACCGGAGTCGAAGCGAGCCACGACTCGGTAGTACGTGACGCGTCCCGGCGGGTAGGGCCAGGCGAACAGGTGCCACGAGGTCAAGGGATAGTGCTCGACCACGTAGTACCAGCACAGCACGGACGCGAGAACCCAGGCGGTGAGCGTCGCCGGGAACCCGAGCCGACCGGTGGTCGGATCGGCCGCGATCGTGCCCTCCCCCCGATCAAGCTCGGAGGAAGGGGCGATCCGGCGGCCGGCCGCGAGCCGCTCCCGGATCCGCTTCCCCATCCGGGTCCAGTCGACGAAGGCGAGCTGCAGGAGGATCAGGTCGACGAAGAGGATCCGCTGAAGGATCCAGATGCCTCCATGCATGGCCACCATGGCGACGGGAAGGACGCGCCGGGCACGACGCGAGAACAGCACCAGACCGAACGCCACTTCCAGGACCACGCTCGCGAGGCCCAGCAGGCTGAACACGAAGTCGGGCGCGGAAGCGAGGTGCAGGGATACTTGCCAGTCGAACTCTCTCGGCCTGAGAGTCTCCGTGTACAGGATGTTGCGCATGTTGCTGCCGCTCCACCAGGACAGGCCTCGGTAGCGCAGCTTGGCCAGACCGGACTCGACATACGGCAGCGCGATCGCGACCCAGCACATGTACCGCGCCCAGCCGTAGATCGCGACGGCCCGGTCCGCGTCGGGAAGGGCCCGGCCGCGACGCACCGTGCGCAGGCGGTCGACGGACCAGCCGTCGGCGCACGGCGTGAACGAGAGAATCACCATCAGATAGAGGGGCACCCAGCCCTGGTGCCAGTCGTAGCTGTAGTCACGGAGTATCCCGCCGAGCAAGAAGTGGCACCCGGCGCCGAGCGGGATCACGACCCGGCTGTGCCATCCGAGAATCCCCAGAAACAGGATCACTTCGGTAAGCGTCTGAAAGACCCGCAGGCCCGCCTCGCTGGCGACGAGCCTGTCGAACCCGATCGGCCAGGTGTAGGCCCACCGCATGAGTCCCTGAGGGGCCCGTGTCTCCGGCGGCAGGAGGGCGATGCTGGGTAGATCCTCGATCGTGGTGATGAAGAGCACCACCGAGCAGGTGAGTATGCGGAGCGCGCCGAGAGCGCCCGGGGTCGCAGTCCCCACGAATCTCCGGAAGAAGGCCGGGCTGCTGGTGACCGAGAACAGGATCACGCCGATCAGGCCGAAGGCCAGCGCGGCAACGGTGATGCGCGGCACCGTGAGGTCCCATACGTGCAGGTAGTGCTCGACCGGGACGCTCGCCTGTCCGCGAATCATCCGGTTGAAAATGGGGAGGCTCTCCCCGCGATAGGCGCGCTCGATCAGGGGCGGGACCACGAGCCTCGCGAAGGCGATCCAGAGCGCCAGCCCCGCTCCCAGCGCGATGAGGGACAGCACCAGCAGGTGCGATCGGGCCATCCCGCGGCGTGCGTTCATCGCCCCCCTGGGTGGTCGGTGGTCATGGGCCGGTCAGGAGGTCGGGGGGGCCCGCGTCCTTCAAAGGCACGGGCCGTGATGGAGACAGTCCGTCCCCCACGCCTGTCTCGGCGGTGCCGAGCGGCTCCCGGCGTCCGGAACGCGGTACGAGCCACCACATGGCTAGCTGCCGCATGGGCGAGAGTGTCCACCACAGTGTGGCCGATCAGTATGGTAGTTTCTTGCACGGTATGCCGAACGGCTTCGTGAAGGGGGCCGCGTTCGTCGGCTCGTCCCGGGCGGTGAATCCTACGCTGACCATTGTGGCCCTGGCGCTCAGGGCCGCCGCCTTCAGCGGCGAGCCGCTCGGGTAGCACGGGCGGCGGGCTCCGGAGAGCGCCGGCTTGCGAGACACGACCCGGAGAGCGAACGACCGAACCGGCGGGGACTCACGCCATTAGACCGACTCCCCTCGTCAGTGTGATCCTGCCCACCTACAACCGCGCGAGCACGCTCGACCGGTCGATCCGCAGCGTTTTGAATCAGACGTTCCGTGACTTCGAGCTGATCATCGTTGACGATGGCTCCACGGACGAGTCGCGCAAGATCCTGGAGCGATACGCGACGCGGCCCTTCGTTCGGGTCATCCCTTCGCGCCACCGCGGATGTTCCGTGGCCAGGAACCTCGGGGTCAGCGCCTCGTCCGCACCCCTCGTCGCCTTTCAGGACAGCGACGACGAGTGGCGGCCCGACAAGCTGGAGAAGGCGGTGGCGGTCCTGACCGGCGCCGGCGACGAGGTGGGGGTGTTCTACAGCGACATGACGCGGGTCCACGATGACGGAAGCCTGCGTGCGTGGAGGTCGCCGGACGTCGTCCGCGGAGTGCTGGTATCCGAGACGACGCTCGACTATCAGCACGTGGGTATCGGTATTCAGTCCGCCGTGATACGGCGGACGTGCTTCGCCCGATCCGGGCTGTTCGACGAAGCCCTGCCGCGATTCATCGACCTCGATCTGTTCATCAGGCTGTCCGATCATTTCGGCTTTCACCACAGTGACGCGGCCCTGGTGCGGTACTACGCGGGCGGCGAGATCTCCCGCGACCCCGGGGCACTGGTCACGGCCAGGCACCATTTGATCGCGAAGTACCGCGAGCGTCTCCGCGCCCACCGGCATCACCTCGCGCATCAGTATCTGCTCCTGGCCCAAGCGCTCCAATCGAGCGGCAGCAAGTATCGGAGCCGTGTCCTGGCGATGGCGGCCCTGGTGACGTCGCCCACCGACCCGCGGATCCGGCGAACCGCAGCCGATGTGCTCGTGCCCGAACGGTCGTCCCGGCCGTCCCCCGGCCGGAGCCGGTAGGCCGCGTCCGCGGGGCGCGGGAAGTCGCTCAGAGCTGCGCGCCGCCCAGAGATCCCCGCAGGCGGGGGTCGAGCCAGTCGCGCAGGTGGTCGCCGAGGAGATTGACCGCCAGCACCGTGACGAAGATGGCGAGGCCGGGGAACGCGGTCAGCCACCAGGCGGTGCGCAGGTAGAGCCGGCCGCCGTTCAGCATGCGGCCCCACGTGACCACGCTGGGCTCCACGCCCAGGCCCAGGAACGAGAGCGTGGCCTCCAGGATGATCATGTTGGCGACCGCGAACACCGCCACCACGATCACCGGCGAGACCACGTTGGGCAGCACGTGGCGCACCATGATGCGGACGTCGCCCGCGCCGTTGGCGCGCGCGGCCTGCACGAAGTCGCGGGTCTTCACCGCCAGCGTCTCGCCGCGCACGAGGCGCGCGTAGATGGTCCAGCCGGTCACGCTGAGGGTCAGGATCACGTTGGGCAGGCCCGGGCCGAGCACCGCCACCACCGCGATGGCGAGCAGGATGGTGGGGATCGCGAGCTGGATGTCGGTGATGTGCATGAGCACCGAGTCCACGCGCCGGCCCGCGTAGCCGGCCACCAGGCCGACCAGCACCCCGAGCGGGCAGGACACGCCGACCGCGATCACGCCGACCAGCAGCGAGATGCGCGCCCCGTAGATGAGGCGGCTCAGGATGTCCCGGCCGACCTCGTCGGTGCCGAGCACGTGGGCCGACAGGTCCGGCGGCTGCAGCCGCCGCAGGATGTCCTGGTCGTTGGGCGCGTAGGGTGCGAGACGCTCCGCGAAGAGCGCGGAGGCCAGGATCGCGGCGAAGGCGGCCGCGGAGAGCCAGAACGCCGCGTCCCGCCGCATCAGGCGGCCTCGGTGCGGATGCGCGGGTCGAGCGCGGCGTAGGCCAGGTCGACCAGCAGGTTCACCGCCACGAAGATCAGGGAGACTACCAGCACCACGCCCTGCACCACCGGGAAGTCGCGGTTGAAGATGGCCTCCACCACGAGACGGCCGATGCCGGGCCACGCGAAGATCGTCTCGGTGACGACGGCGCCCCCCAGGAGCTGGGCAAACTGCAGGCCGAGCAGGGTGACGATGGGGATCGCCGCGTTCTTGAGCGCGTGCCCGGCCAGCACCCGCAGCTCGCCCACCCCCTTGGCGCGCGCGGTGCGCACGTAGTCCTGACCAAGCACCTCGAGCATCGACGAGCGCACGAGGCGCGCCAGGCGCCCCAGGATCACGGTGGACAGGCTGACCGCGGGCAGCACCAGATGCGCGAGGGAGCCGCGGCCGAAGACGGGCAGCCAGCGCAGGTGCACGCCGAACAGCGTGATCAGCAGCAGCGCGAGCCAGAAGATCGGCACCGCCTGGCCGGCGACCGCGCCCACCATCGCGATCCGGTCGACCGCGGAGCCGCGCTTGACTGCGGACACGATGCCGGCGGGGATCGCCACCGCGACCGCGATCAGCAGGGCCGCCACCGTGAGCTCGACGGTGGCGGGCAGCCGCTCCCAAATGAGGGCGCTCACCGGCCGGTTGCTGCGCAGCGAGATGCCGAGGTCGCCCCGGACCACCCGCCTCACGTAGTCGCCGAACTGCACGTGCAGGGGCCGGTCGAAGCCGAGCGCGTGGCGGGTGGTGGCCACCACGTCCGGGGGCGAGTCGCTCGACACCATGAGCAGCACCGGATCGCCCGAGAGGTGGACGAGCCCGAAGACCACCAGGGAGACGCCGATCGCGACGGCCGCGGCGTGGCCGAGCCGGCGCAGGAGGAACGGGAGCGCTTCAGGCCTCCACGTACGTCTCGCGCATGTGCAGCACGTTGTCGGGACGCATCCGGAAGCCCTTCACCTTCCGGGTCACTCCGAACAGCTCGTCCAGCTGCCAGAGGAAGAGCCACACCGCCTCGTCGTGGAGGCCGGTGAGGGCCTTGGCCCCCAGCTCCTTCCGCCGCTTCGCGTCGAACGTGCGCTCGTACTCCTCGATCGTCTTGAGCAGGTCGCCCGACGCGTCGAAGTACCGGAAGGTCGCGAAGTTGGGCTTGAAGCGCTGCACGGTGTAGGAGGCGTCCCAGGTGCCGTTGATGAACGCGTAGTAGAAGCAGTCCTTGTGGGCGCTGCCGCCGGCCCGCTTGTTGTACTCGGCCCACTCCAGCACCTGCACCTTCGTCTTCACGCCGATCTTGTCCCAGTAGCCCGCGATGACCTGCGCGGTCTCCTCGGCCAGCACCCAGCGGCCGATGGACTGCCAGAGGGTCAGCTCGAAGCCCTGGCCGAAGCCGGCCTCGGCGAGGAGGGCCTTGGCCCTGGCGGGGTCGTAGGGATAGGGGCCGGGATCCATTGTGTTGGCCACGTTCCTTCCGGTGACCGTGTTGAGGAACTGGCCGCGGCCCGAGTAGAGGCCCTTGAGGATCGCCGCGCGGTCCACCGCCATGTTGAGCGCCTGGCGCACCCGCCGGTCCTTGAGCGGCGCCGACTCGCGCGCGTTGAACAGGATGCCGTGGGTGAGCGAGCTGAGCTCGGAGTAGACGCGCAGGTTCGGATCCGCTTCCACGGTGGGCGCCAGCGGGAAGGGCAGGTTCAGCATGATGTCGATGTCCCCCCGTTGCAGCGCGGCCAGCCGGGTGGCCGCGTCGGGGATCACCTGGACGACGATGCGCGCCGAGGGCGGCTTCGGGCCCCAGTAGGCGGGATTGGCCTCCACCACCACCCGGTCCCCCACCACGTGCTCCACGAACTTGAAGGGACCGGTGCCGACGAAGCGGTCGGTGACGAACTTCTCCTTGTAGTCGGCGAGCCCCTTGGCGGGAGTCATCGTCATGGACTCCGCGGCCAGCCGGCTCGGCACCATGGGATCGGGGACCTTGGTGACGATGCGGACGGTGTAGGGGTCGACGATCACCACGTCCTGACCGAACGACGGCGGCCACGTGAGCTTGGAGAGCGTGTTGAGCTTCGAGTGGATCGCGCGGTCGATGGTGAACTTCACGCACTCCGCGTTGAACTCCTCGCCGTTGTGGAACTTGATCCCCTTGCGGAGCCGGAGCTCCCACGTGTTGGGATTGAGGTTCTTCACCGACTCCGCCAGCAGCGGCCTGATCTCCATGGTCTGGGGATCGCGCGTGAGCAGGCCCTCGCCCATCAGGTTGATGATCGAGCCGCTCAGCACGGAGCGGAACTGGTGCGGGTCGATCGTCTCCGGGGTCGACGGGTAGCCGATGGTGACGGCGGGCTTCCTGGTCTGGGCGCGGGCGGCCACCGGACGCAGCGCCGCGAGCGCGGCGGCGCCTCCGGCCTGCTTGAACAGATCGCGACGGGTGGGCATCGAATGTCCTCCTCGGGGTCGAGAGCCGGCGGGAGGATTCTAACCCAGGTCGGCCGAGGGCGAGCCGAGCGCATATACTACCGCCGTCATGGCTCGACTCGACGACAAGGTGGCGGTGGTGACCGGGGCGGCTCACGGCTTGGGCCGCGCGATCGCGGAGCGACTGGCCCGCGAGGGCGCGCTGGTGGTGCTGGGCGACGTGGACGCGGTCGCGCTCGACGGCGTGGTCGCGCGCATCGGGGCCGCGGGCGGGCGCGCGGCGGGCGTGGTGGGCGACGTGACCGAGGAGGAGCCGGCCGCGCGTCTCATCGCGGCCGCGGTCGAGCGCGGGGGCGGGCGCCTCGACATCCTGGTCAACAACGTGGGCGGCAGCCGCAACGCGCGCATCTGGGAGATGTCCGCCGCCGACTGGGACTTCACGCTGCGCCTGAACCTGCGCTCCGCGTTCCTCTGCACGCGCGCGGCGGTGCCGCACATGATGAAGCGCCGCTACGGCCGCATCGTGTGCATCTCGTCCGGAGCGCGGGAGGGGACGCCGTGGACCGCCTACTACCAGGGCGGGGCCGCCTACTCCGCGGCCAAGGCTGGCGTGCACGGGTTCATCCGCGACGTGGCGCTCGAACTGGCCCAGTACGGCATCAACGTCAACGCGGTGGCGCCGGGTCCCATCGATACCGAGCGGGTGGGGGGGATGCTGCGCCGTCTCGACGAGACGGTGGAGTTCAGCCCGAGCCGCATGACCCCGCTCCGGCGCCTCGGCCGTCCCGAGGAGGTGGCGGACGCGGTCCTGTTCCTGGCCTCCGACGAGGCGACGTACATCACGGGGCACACCCTCGCCGTCACCGGGGGCCGCTAGGGAGGCGGGCGATAAGGGCCCATCTGCTTCGTTGGCGCCCTCGGTGGCACGCTCGACGTACAGGGAGTACGCCTCGCGTGCCGCCGTCGGGCGCCGCCTCGCAGCTGGGCCCTTCTCGCCCGCCTCCCTCCTGGGCGTCAACGGGCCCATCTGCTTCGTTGGCGCCCTCGGTGGCACGCTCGACGGTCTTCTGAGAGGAACCTTCCATGACCAAGAGTGAGTTGATGCAGAAGGTGCGGGCGGCGATCGACCGGCGGGGGGAGGAGATCGTCGCGCTCGGCGAGGCGATCCGGCGGCAGCCCGAGCTCGGGTTCAAGGAGGTCAAGACCGCGAAGCTGGTGGCCCGGACCTTCGAGCGCATGGGCCTGGCTCCACGCACCGGCCTGGCCCTCACCGGCGTGCGGGCCGACGCGGCCGGGCGCGCGGGCGACGGGCCCACCGTGGCCCTCTTCGGCGAGCTGGACGCGCTGGTGGTCGTGGGCCATCCGGTGGCGGATCCGGAGACCGGCGCGGCGCACGCGTGCGGACACAACGCGCAGGTGGCCGGCATGCTCGGCGCGGCGATGGGGTTGCTGGACGCGGGCGCTTTCGACCACCTGGCCGGACGCGTCGCCTTCGTGGGCGTGCCCGCGGAGGAGTACGGCGACGTGGAGTGGCGGGTGGCTCAGCGCGCGGCGGGCCGGCTCGAGTTCATGGGCGGCAAGCCCGAGATGCTGCGCCTGGGGCACCTCGACGACGTGGACATGGGCATGATGATCCACGCGACCCCGCGCCGCGAGGAAGGCAAGCTGGCGGTGCCGATGTCCAACAACGGCTGCGTGGTGAAGACGGTGCGCTACGTCGGGCGCGCCTCGCACGCGGGCGGCGCGCCCCACATGGGCGTCAACGCGCTCTACGCCGCCAACCTGGGCCTCATGGCGATCAATGCGCTGCGGGAGACGTTCCGCGACGAGGACACCATCCGGGTGCACCCGATCATCACCCACGGCGGCAGCCAGGTGAACGTGATCCCGGGCGAGGTGCGGCTCGAGACCTTCGTGCGCGGCAAGACGCTGGAGGCCATCGCCGACGCCGACCGCAAGGTGGACCGCGCGCTCCGGGCCGGCGCGCTGGCGCTGGGCGCCTCGGTGGAGATCGAGACCCTGCCCGGCTACATGCCGCTCCGCTGCGACCCGCTGCTGGTGGAGCGCTTCCGTGCCATCGCGGCGGACCTGGTGGGCGCCGACAACGTGCGCACGATCCAGCACCGCACCGGCTCCACCGACATGGGCGATCTGGGGCAGGTGATGCCCATCATCCATCCCTACGTGGGCGGCGCCAAGGGCACGCCCCACGGCGCGGACTACGAGATCGTCGATCCCACCCTGACCTACCTCACGAACGCCAAGGCCCTGGCCTCGATGGTCGTCGATCTGCTCGCCGACCACGCCGCGGTGGGCCGTCAGGTCGTCGCGCAGGCCAGACCCCCGCTCACCCGCGCCGGCTACCTGGACTTCCAGCGCAAGATGAGCCGCAAAGAAACCTACGACGGCGCGGCCTCGGACCGCTGACCCGAGGCGTCCAGCGCGCCCGGCCGCGCCCGGGTCGCCTCACGCCGCGGCGCGCCCGCCACTGAGCACAAACGCAGCGGGAGGGCCGGAGCACGCGGGGGGAGCGGGCGGCGGGAATGGACGTTCAGAACGGAGCGGGAGGGCGGGAGGAGGCGGGGGGCAGGGCGGCGGGGGTGGGCCGGGTGACCCGTTCCCGCCGGCGAGCGCCTACACCAGGCACCCCCGGATTGGGAACTCCTCACGCAGAGAAGCCACGGGGCGGGCCGTGGTCAGAGGCCCACCCCCGCGCCGCCCTGCCCCCGCCTCCTCCCGTCCGTGACGGCAGGCTCGCCCGCTACCCGCGAGCCACCGTGAACGCGACGTAGAGCGACTGCGGCCCCCGCTGGAGCAGCACGGTCACCCGGTCGCCGTCCTTGATGTCCTTGGTCGCGCGCTCGTAGTCGGCCATGCTGCGCACGCGCTGACGGTTCACCTCGCGGATGACGTCGCCGCGCTGCAGTCCCGCCTCGGCCGCGGGGCTGTCCTCCTCGACCGAGACCACGATCACGCCCTCCGGATTGCGGAGGTTCAGCTGGCGCGCCACGTCCGGCGTGATCGGCCGCACGTCCATCCCCAGGAGCGCCTTGCCCTTGTTGGAGGACCTGAGCGCCACCGACTCGTCGGGCGTCTCGCCGATCTTGATCTCGAGCGTCTTCTCGGCCTTGTCGCGCCAGACCTTCACCGGCACCGCGCGGCCCGGCGGGGTGGCGGCCACCGCCTTCTGCAGATCCTGGGGCGACTCGACCTTCTTGCGGTCGAACTCGATCACGATGTCGCCGGACGCCACCCCGGCCGCGGCGGCGGGGCTATCCTGCATGACGTCGGAGATCAGGACCCCCTTGGGCTCCTTGAGGCCGAAGCCCTTGGCCAGCTCCGGCGTCAGGGGCTGGATGGAGACGCCGAGCCAGCCGCGCGTCACCTTGCCCTTGGCGGCCAGCTCGGTGTAGATGCGCTTGGCCATGTTCACCGGAATGGAGAATCCGATGCCCACGTTGCCGCCGGTGCGCGAGAGGATGGCGCTGTTGATGCCGACGACCTCGCCCGACATGTTCACGAGCGGCCCGCCCGAGTTCCCGGGATTGATCGCGGCGTCGGTCTGCAGGAAGTCGTCGAAGGGCCCCTGGCCGATGGAGCGGCCCTTGGCGCTGATGATCCCGGCGGTCACCGTCTGCTGCAGGCCGAAGGGCGAGCCGATCGCCAGCACCCAGTCGCCCACCTTCACCCGGTCGGAGTCGCCCAGGTTGGCCGCCGGATAGGGGCCGCCCCCTTCCAGGCGCAGCACCGCCAGGTCCGTCTTGCGGTCGGCGCCCAGCAGCTTGGCCTTGTGCTTCTTGCCGTCCGCGGTGGCCACCTCGATCTCGGTGGCGCGCTCGACGACGTGCGCGTTGGTGAGGACGATGCCGGAGGGATCGACGATCACCCCGGAGCCCAGGCTGCGCTGGATCTGCTGCCGCTCCGGTATCTCACCGAAGAAGCGCTTGAGCAGCTCGTCCCCGAAAAACTCCTCCACCGGCGTGCGGCCGGTCACCCCGCGGGTGACGGTGTTGATGTTCACCACCGCGGGCGCCACGCTCTCCGCCACCTGGGCGAAGCTCCCCGACGGGACCGGCAGGGCCGCCGGGACGACTCGCGGCTGGGTGCCGGTGGGCAGCGGCGCGACGGCGCCCGCGCCCGGCTTGATCTGGTCGACCGCCCCCGCGCCCCACGTCCCCAGACCGGCGCCCACCACGAGCGTGACGAGAACCACGAATCCGAGCGTGCTGCGTTTGAGAGAAATCATTGCCGTGCTCCCACGGGGTCGCCGGCGAGGAGTTCCCGCAGCCGGTCGCCCTCGAGCGTCTCTTTCTGTTTCAATTCGGCCGCGGCCTCGACCAGCACCCGCTTGCGGGTGGTGAGCAGATCGCGCACGCGGTCGTAGATGCGATCGATGATGCTGCGCGTCTCGGCGTCGATCCGACGTGCGCTCTCCTCGCTGTATTCACGTTCTTGCGGCAGGCCCGAGCCGCGCAGGAACATCGCCTGCTGCCCGCCGCCGAAGGTCATGGGCCCGAGCTGCTCGGACATCCCGTACTGCATCACCATGAGACGCGCCAACTCGGTGGCGCGTTCCAAATCGTTGTGGGCCCCCGTGGAGACCTCGCCGTAGATGATCTCCTCGGCCACCCGGCCCCCCAGCAGGACCGCGATGCGGTCCTCCAGCTCGCCGCGGGTGAGGAGATAGCGGTCCTCCAGGGGCAGCTGATACGTGGCCCCCAGGGCTGCCACCCCGCGCGGGATGATGGTCACCTTGTGGACCGGGTCCGCGTTCGGCAGGGAGGAGGCCACCAGGGCGTGGCCGATCTCGTGATGCGCCACGATGTCGCGCTCCTTCTCGGAGAGCACCCGGCTCTTGCGCTCGAGGCCGCCCACCACGCGGTCCACCGCTTCCTCGAGGTCCGACATGTCGACCGAGTCCTTGCCCTTGCGCGCGGCCAGCAGCGCGGCCTCGTTGATGATGTTCGCGAGGTCGGCGCCGGCCATGCCGGGGGTGCGGGCGGCCAGCACCTTCAGGTCCACGCTCGGGGCCAGCTTCACGTTCCGGGCGTGGACGATCAGGATCGCCTCGCGGCCCTTCACGTCGGGCTTGTCCACCACCACCTGGCGGTCGAAGCGGCCCGCGCGCAGCAGCGCGGCGTCCAGCACCTCGGGGCGGTTGGTGGCGGCCATGATGATCACGCCCTTGGAGGAGTCGAACCCGTCCATCTCCGCGAGCAGCTGGTTCAGGGTCTGCTCCCGCTCGTCGTGCCCGGAGAGGAAGCCGGTGTTGCCGGCCCGGGTCTTGCCGATGGCATCCAGCTCGTCGATGAAGACGATGCAGGGCGCCTTCTCCTTGGCTTGCTCGAAGAGGTCGCGCACCCGGGAGGCGCCCACGCCCACGAACATCTCCACGAACTCCGAGCCGGAGAGGAAGAAGAACGGGACGTCGGCCTCGCCCGCCACCGCCCGGGCCAGCAGGGTCTTGCCGGTGCCGGGCGGGCCCACCAGCAGCACGCCCTTCGGGATGCGGCCGCCGAGGCGCTGGTACTTCTTGGGGTTCTTCAGGAAGTCCACGACCTCCATCAGCTCGGCCTTGGCCTCCTCCACCCCCGCGACGTCGGCGAAGGTGGTCTTGAGCTCCTTGCGGTCGTAGATCTTGGCCTTGGAGCGCCCGAAGGAGAGGGCCTGGGTCGGACCGCCGCCCATCCGGCGCATCAGGAAGAGCCAGAGCGCGGCCATCAGCACGAGCGGCACCAGCCAGGAGATCAGGTCGCGCCAGAAGGTCGACTCGATCCGGCCCGAGAACTCGACCCTGTTGCTCTGCAGCTCGCGGACGATGTCGTAGTCGTCGGTGGCCGGGATGCGCGCGGTGGTGAAGACGACCGGGCCCTGCTGCGCCCCCAGGAGCTCACGCAGCTTGTCGCCCGGGCCCGCGGGAGGCGTCGGCAGCGCGCCCGGCTTGAGCACCCCCTGGATCTCACGCTCCCCGAGAGAGACCCGCTGGACCTTGCCCTCGTGCACGAGGGTCAGGAACTGACTCATGGGAATGTCGATCGTCCGGGGCGCCCGGAGCCAGCTCTGGACCCCGAAGACGACCATCAGGGCGATGAACAGATAGACGAGGGAGAACTGGGTCTTCTGCCGATTCGGGAGTTTCATCGCCGCCGCTCGATTTCGATGCTAGCGGAACCCCCAGGGGGTGTCAAACTGGCGAGAAAAAGGCGAAATTCGCCCGTGGATCCGGGGAGATGGGAGGGCGTCAGACCGGGTCCCGGCCGGGGGTCAGCCGGGCGGGCTTACTGACAGTGGGCTCCCGGGGGAGGGGTGTAGTTCGCGAGCTTGTACGTCGAGTTGAAGGAATCGTCCCAGACCTGCAGCGGCAGCCGGCCGACGGGGCGCTCGCCGTCGAAGACGTTGAACCGGGCCCGGCTCACGAACTCCTCGGGGCCCACTCGCTTGGCCAGGAAGTCGGCCGCGGTCGCCTTGTCGACGAAGAGGGCCACCGTCTCGTTCACCGCCTGCTGTCCCGGCTTGCTGGTGCCCGGCTTGAGCCACGACAGCACGACCGACAGGCCGGCCACGTCGCTGTCGTGCACCACGTCGGTGAGCGCGGCCATGCGCCGCAGCAGGTCCACGCCGTAGCGCGAGAACATCGCGGAGACCCGCCGCTCCTGGGGCAGCGCCGCGAACCCGGGATCGTCGCGCTGGTCGATGTAGATCCAGGTCGACAGATAGCGATCGTCGTTGTCGCTGTCCTTGTACTTGGGGAAGCCGAGCCGACCCGGATACACCTCCACCCACGGCATGCAGTTGTAGATCTGCTCGGAGAACTCGAGCAGGCGCAGGCGATGGGTGTTGGCGAGGGTGCGCGCCTTGTCGGTCGTGTACTTCTCGATCGGCATCAGCGCGTCGGCCGGAGCGGCGAGAGCCGGGGTCCGAGCGAACACGATCAAAAGCAGCAGGGCGGCCAGGAGGCCGCCCCGCGTGATGCGGTCGTGCCGGGGCATTGAAGGTTCCTAGTTCTGGAAGATCTGCTCCGGGCTCACCGTGATGGCCTTGCCCCACCAGTTCTCGGTCCGCGCCGCGTCGACGTCGGAGCGCGACACCCGCGGGTTGGAACCGTCCTTGTTGTTCCGCAGCGAGAAGATGCCGTGCGTGCCCGACGCGAAGTGCGTGGTGTGGCTCCGCCACTCGGACCACTCCTCCGAAGTCGCGCACGCCGCGGTCAGCAGCACGATGCCTCCGAGCAACGAAGCCAGCGATAGCCATGCACGCATGGGAGCCTGCCTCCTTGATAGCCCATCGATCGTCCGGTGCCGCACGGACCGTAATCATACGGAGGGCCTCCGGGGAGGTCAACTTTCATTTGCCTCGGCGAGGCCCCTCAGGCATGCTCCTGCAGGAGAGGCCGCCACGATGAGTCGGTACCTGACGCTCCACGACGAGCCGGGGCAGCTCCGCCGTCCCCTCATCATCATGGCGTTCTCCGGCTGGAACGACGCGGCCGAGTCCGCCACCACCGCCGCCCGGTACCTGAGCCAGATCTGGCCGTCCCGCCCCTTCGCCAGCATCGATCCGGAAGATTTTTACCACTTCGGCCTGTCCCGGCCGTACGTGCGCTTCAAGCCCGGGTCGCGGACTGAGCGCGAGGTGGTCTGGCCGGCCACCGAGTTCTCCCTCGCCCGGCCCCCCGAGCTCGACCGCGACCTGGTGGTCGGCGTCGCCATCGAGCCCCACCTCAGATGGCGGACCTACTGCGCCGAGGTGCTGGAGCTGGCGCGACGCAGCCGGGCCTCTCTGGTGCTGACCCTGGGCGCGCTGCTCGCCGAGGTCGCCCACACCCGGCCGATCAAGTTGAGCGGCGGCTCGCACGATCCCGAGCTCACGGCCCGTCTCGGCGTCCAACCGACCCGCTACGAAGGGCCGACCGGGATCGTGGGCGTGCTGAACGTGGCCTGCCGCGAGGCCGGCGTCCCGACCGCCAGTCTGTGGGCCAACGTGCCGCACTACGTTTCCGGCATCGAGAACCCGCGGGCCGCCCTGGCCCTGGTGCGGCGGGTGCTGGGCCTGCTCAACGCCGAGGCGGATCTCACCGACCTGCGCGAGGCGGCCGAGCAGTTCGACCAGAACCTCAACGCGATCGTCGCGCAGAACGCCAAGATCCAGGACTACGTGCGCAAGCTCGAGAGCAAGGACCCCGACGAGGAGGACGAGCCGATGTCGCCCGAGGAGCCGGACGGCTCCTCCGAGGTCGCGGAAGCGCGCGACCCCAAGGACGAGCTGCCGCCGTCCGCCGACCTGGTCGCCGAGATCGAGCAGTTCCTCCGCCAGCACCGCCCGCCTAGCCCCTGATCCCACCGTTTCCGGCCGGGCGCGGCGCGCGCCGTTTTGGCGGGGGGCAGCGTAAGATCGTCCCGATGCGCCGCGCGCTCGTGTCGCTCCTCGCCCTGTGGGGGCTGCTGTCCGCCATCGCCCCGCCGCCCGCCGCCGTCGCGGCCAATCGCGCCAAGGGCGCGTCCCCGCCCGATCTCAGCGTCCGGGTGATCCCGGCCACCATCCGCCAGGGCGGCACCGTGCTGATCCTGGTGGCCGGCACCCGCGGGGCGCACGACGTGGAGGGCAGCCTGGGCTCCCAGCACCTCGCGTTCTTCCCCTATGGCGAGGAGTACGCGGCCGTCGCCGGGGTGGATCTCGAGACCAGGCCGGGCAAGCTGGCCTGGCGCATCGGCCTGGTCGACGGGGGCGGCACGCCGCGGAAGGCCACGGGCTCCGTCACGGTCAAGGCGGGCGGCTTCCCGGTGGAGCGCCTCACCGTCGCGCCGGGCATGGTGAACCTCGACCCGGTGACCGAGCGCCGCGCCGTCAACGAGGCCGCGCGGCTGCGGGCGCTCTACGACACCGTGACGCCGGAGCGGCTCTGGCGCGGGCCGTTCACGCGGCCGGTGGCGGCGCGCAAGCCCCCGGGCGGGTTCGGGGCCCGGCGCATCATCAACGGGCAGCCGCGCATGCCGCACTCCGGCGTGGACTTCTCGGCGGATCGCGGCACGCCGGTGGTGGCCGCCAACCGCGGGCGGGTGGCGCTGCTGGGGGAGTTCTTCTTCGCGGGTCGGCTCGTGGTGCTGGACCACGGCCTCGGGCTCTACACGCTCTACTTCCACCTCGACGGCGTGTCGGTCACCGAGGGCCAGCTGGTGGAGCGCGGCGAGACCGTGGGCACCGTCGGCACCACCGGGCGCTCCACCGGCCCGCACCTGCACTTCGCGGCCCAGCTGGGCCGGGCCCGCATCAACCCGCCCGACCTCTTCTCGCTCCCGGTGCGCGACTAGGGAGCGGCCGCGCGCGGCCGGCTCCGGAGCGCGGCGGTGGCGGCCTCGTCGACCGCGCCGGTGGCGTCCAGGACCACGCCGTGCTCGCGGCGGGCGTACTCCGCGGTGATCTTCTCGTCGCGCACGTCGGCCGCCACGCGCGCGGGGTCGCGGGTGAAGGGATCCCCGAAGCCGCCGCCGCCCGGCTGCTCGTGCAGGATCACGTCGCCGCGGACGAGCCTCACCGCGAACTTGCCCGGCATCACGCGCCCATCACGGTCGGGGTTCAGCACGTTGCGCGCGCCCCGCGCCGGCCGCCCCCCCGCCAGGCCGTAGGGCAGGAAGCGCGCGCGGTCGGAGCGCAGCTGGAGCGTGGCCTCGTCGTTCAGCAGCGTGTAGCGCCGCCTCAGGCCGAGCCCGCCGCGGAACCGGCCCGCCCCGCACGAATCCGGCACGAAGCCGTACTCGTCGATGCGGATCGGGTGCTGCGCCTCCAGCACCTCCACCGGCGTGTTCGACATGTTCTGCGACGGGTTCGTGACCGCCTCCATGCCGTCCCGGTCGGGCCGGCCGCCCCAGGCTCCGGTGATCATGTCCACGATCACGAACGGCCGGCGCTCGGGGGTGAGGCCGCCGATCGAGAGCACGGTGTTGCCGCCCTCGCCGGCCGCGGGCACGCGGTCCGGCAGCGCCTGGGCGAGCGCGCCCAGCATGACGTCCAGCATGCGGTAGCCGGTCAGCGCGCGGGCCGCGCACGCCCCGGGCAGCCGGGGATTCAGGATGGAGCCCTCGGGCGCGATCACGTCGATGCAGCGGAAGACGCCCGCGTTGTTGGGCACGTCCTGGCGCAGCACCGAGCGCACCGAGAGGTACGTGCAGGACTTGGTGAAGGACAGCGTCGAGTTGAGCGCGGCCCGCACCTGCGGCGCGCTGCCGGTCCAGTCGCAGGTGAGGTGGCCGTCGTCGTGCACGCTGATCGCCACCGTCAGGGGAACCGGCTCGTCGCTGAGCCCGTCGCTGTCGAGATGGTCGGTGAAGCGGAAGGTGCCGCGCGGCCACCGGGCGATCTCGGCCCGGGTGAGGCGCTCCGCGTAGTCCAGCAGCTCGGCCGCGCACCGCCGCACCTCGGCGCGGCCGTAGCGCGCGAGCAGCCGACCCAGCTCGCGCTCGCCCACCTTGCACGCCGCGTACTGCGCCCCCAGGTCTCCCAGCACCCGCTCCGGCACCCGGACGTTCTTCTCGATGATGCGCCGGACCGAGCGGCTCGGCTCGCCGCGCTCGTAGAGCTTCACCGGCGGCAGCCGCAAACCCTCCTGGTAGATCTCGGTGGAGTCGCTCGCGTTGGAGCCGGGCACCCGGCCGCCCATGTCGGTCTGGTGCCCGATGACCACCGCGAACGCCTCGAGCGTGCCCTCCCAGAAGATCGGCATGAACAGGAACACGTCGGGGATGTGCATGCCGCCCTGGTAGGGGTCGTTCATGGCCACCACGTCGCCCGGGTGCAGGTCGTCCCGGAACTCGGCCAGCACGCTCTGCATGGCGTCCGGCACCGCGCCCAGGTGCTGGGCGATGGTACGGGCCTGCGCGATCATGCGGCCGGCGGCGTCGCACAGCGCGGCCGAGTAGTCCATCACGTCCTTGATGATCTCGGAGCGCGCGGTGCGGATGACGGCGTAGGCCATCTCGTCCACGATGGAATCGAGCGCGCTCTTGACCACGGCCAGCGTGATGGGATCGGTCATGCGGAACCTCCGCGGGAGACGGGATCCAGGGTGATGACGAGGGTCTCGTGGGCGTCGCGCCGGATCCGGGCCCCGGGCGGCACCACCACCGTCGAGTCGTAGCTCTCCACGATGACCGGACCGGCCACCCCCGCCGCGGGCACCGCCTCGCGGGCGAGCACCGGGGTCTCCACCGCGGGGCCGCGGCGGTCGAAGGCGATCTTGCGCGGGGCGGGCGCGGACCGGCTGCCGCCCGCGTCCACCCGCACCGAGCGGAAGTCGAGCCGGTGCGGCCGCACGCCGGTGGCCACCACCCGGACGTTCACCAGCTCGAGCGGCTCCCCGGTGGCGAAGCCGAACGTGCGGGCGTACTCGCGGGCGAAGGCCTCGGTCAGCGCGGGCAGGTCCTCGGGCGCCAGGCGGAGCGCGGGCAGGGGCAGCACCAGCTCCGAGGACTGGCCCGCGTAGCGCAGGTCGGCCTGCGCCTGCACCCGCACCTGCTCCCGCAGGTAGCCCTCGCGGGAGAGCGTGGCCGGGGCCTCCGCGACCATCTCCTCGAGGTGCCCGTTCACCGGCTCGAGCGGCATGCCGGCGAGGAGGCCGCCCGCCGCGCGCACGAAGTGGTGCTCGACGTCGCTGGCCAGCATGCCCACCGCGGTGAACACGCCGGGCGACACCGGTACCAGCACGCGGCCGATGTCGAGCGCGCGCGCCACGTCGACGGCATGCACCGGGCCGCTGCCGCCGAAGGCCACCAGGGTGAAGTCGCGGGGATCGCGGCCGCGCTCGATGGTCACCGAGCGGATGGCGCGCGCCATGCTCGCGTTGGCGACCTCGCGGATGCCGTGGGCCGCCTCCACCAGCGGGAGCCCGAGCGGCTCCGCGACGTGGGTGCGGATCGCGTCCGTCGCGAGGTCCGCGCGCAGGGGCAGCTCGCCTCCGGCCAGGTGGGACGGGTTGAGGAAGCCCAGCACCACGTTGGCGTCGGTCACGGTGGGGCGCCGTCCACCCAGGCCGTAGCACGCCGGCCCGGGTGCTGCGCCCGCCGATTCCGGCCCCACCCGGAGCAGGCCGCCGTCGTCGATCCAGGCGATGGAGCCGGCGCCCGCGCCGACCTCCGCGATGTCGATCGCGGGCACCTTCAGCATGTAGCCGCCCGCCTTGATGAAGCGGCTCGAGGTGCTGAGGCCCTCGCGGAACTCGTATTCGGTGGTGAGCGAGAGCCGGCCGTCCTCGACCAGCGAGGCTTTGGCGGTGGTGCCGCCCATGTCGAAGGCGATCAGGTGCGGGGTGTCGGCGGCCGCGCCGAGCCGCGCCGCCCCGGCCACGCCCGCCGCGGGGCCCGAGCCGACCGCGAAGACCGGCCGCTCGCCGGCCTCGCGCGCGCCGACCACTCCGCCGTTCGAGGCCACCACCAGGAGCGGCGCGTCCACCCCGATCCCGCGCAGGCCTTCGACGAGCCGGGCGAGGTAGCCGCGCATCACCGGCAGCAGGTAGGCGTTGACCACCGTGGTGCTGGTCCGCTCGTACTCCTTGATCTCGGGCAGCACGCGCGCCGACAGCGTGACGTCGAGACCCGGGAAGCGCTCGGCGAGGAGGCGCTCGGCCTGCTGCTCGTGCGCGGGGTTCACGTAGCTGTTGAGGAAGCACACCGCGAGCACCTCCGCGCCCTCCGCGACCAGCCGCTCCGCCGCGGCCAGGAGGCCCGCCGCGTCGAGCGGGCGGACCACCGTGCCGTCGGCCGCGATGCGCTCGTCGACCTCCAGGCGGTGGCGCCGGGGGACGAGCGGCGCCGGCTTCTGCCACGTGAGGTCGAAGAGATCGGGGGTGCGCACGCGGCCGATCTCCAGCACGTCGCGGAAGCCGCGGGTGGTGAGCAGGCCCACCCGCGCGCCGCGCTGCTGCAGGATCGTGTTCGAGGCGACGGTGGTGCCGTGCACGACCTCCGCCACCTCGCCCGGGTCCGCGCCCGCCTCGCGCAGCAGCCGCTCGAGCCCGCGGACCACCGCGCGACCGGGGTCGTCGGGGGTGGACGAGACCTTGCTGACCCTGAGCGAGCCGTCGGCGCGGCGGAGCACCAGATCGGTGAACGTGCCGCCGATGTCGACGCCGACCCGCACCGAGCCGGAGCGGCTCATGCGGAGAGGCTGCCGTGCAGCACGGTGACCGCGCGCCCCCCACCCGGACCCGGGCGGCCTGCCCGCCCCGCACGATGATCTCGACCTGCGGCCGGCCCGGCCGTCCGAGGCTGTCGCCCTGCTCGGCGGTGAACACGGCGCGCCCGTCCGCGGCGGGCAGCACGCCGGCCCCGAGCAGCCACACCGCCAGCGGCGAGTGCACCGAGCCGGTGACGATGTCCTCGGGCAGCCCGTAGTGCGGGGCGAAGAAGCGGCCGTGCGTGAGCGAGGTCGGCTCCACCGTCTCGCGGGAGACGCAGAACACCCCCCGCGCGTGCTGCGCGGTGCGCAGGGCGGCGAGCCGGCTCAAGTCCGGCGCCAGCGCGCGCAGGATGGCCAGATCGGTCACCGGCAGGAGCAGGTCCTCGCCGGACGTCGCGGCCGGCCGGGCCCAGTTGGCGAGGCCGGCGCGCGGCAGTCCGATCGCGTCGAGCACCTCCAGCACGTCGTGGGTCGGCGTGCGGGTGGCGGGCAGGGGCGGCTCGAGCCACATCAGGCAGCCGGCCTCGTCGCGCGCGATCTCCACCCGGACGAGGCCGGCGGGGGTGTCGAAGACCACGTGCGGGCCGGGCGCGCGGCCGCCCTCGATCAGCGCGTGGGTGGCGCCGATCGTGGTGTGGCCCGAGTAGGCCACCTCGCGGCGCGGGGTGAACATGCGCAGGCGCCAGTCGGCGTCCGGGCGGGAGGAGGCGGAGACGAACGCGGTGCCGGGTGCGCGCAGCTCCCCCGCGATCCGCTGCATCGCGGCCTCGTCGAGCCCGTCGGCGTCCAGCACCGCCACTGCCGGGTTGCCGCCGAACGGCCGGGTGGTGAAGACGTCGGCCTGGAGGACGGCGATCGTCCCGCTCACGGGCGGATGCGTGCGCGCAGACGTCGTGCCTGACGGCCGAGCGCGCGACTCGACCACACCGTGCCGAGCGAGTGGACCATGAGCCCGTAGACCCGCACCCGCGGCACCTTGACGCTCACCGCGGGGTCGAGCCAGTTGGGGGACGCGGCGAGCAGATCGAGCGTGCGCAGCCCGATGAGCAGCGGCCACGCGCACGCCAGCCGCATCCGCGCCTCGCGCCGGGGGATCGCGAAGGTGTACTGCCAGCCCGCCTCGTAGTGGTCGAGCGCCACGTGGAGCCAGGCGCTGAGCAGCGGGCGGGCCGCCGCCGCGCGCGAGGGGTCGAGCAGGTCGGCGGGCTCGAGCCCCAGGCGGGCCAGCTCCTGGCGGGGCAGGTAGCAGCGTCCCTGTCGCAGGTCGCGCGGGACGTCGCGGAGGACGTTGGTGAGCTGCAGCGCCTTGCCGAGCCGCACCCCGAGCGCGCGCATGCGCGGCAGGTCCCACCGGCGCAGGCTCGGCCGGTGCGCCGCGTGCACGTCGGTCCAGAACTCGCCCACGCAGCCGGCCACCAGGTAGGTGTAGCGATCGAGATCGGCGGCGGTCTCGAGCGCGGCGAGCTTGCCCTCGTCCTCCCCGGGGAAGACGCGCAGGTCCTGGATCTGTCCCTCCACGATCGTCTCCAGCACCGTGCGCACCCGCGCCCGGTCCGCCTCCGGCAGCGCCCGGAACGCGGCGATGGCTTCGGGGAGCCGCTCGAGCAGGCTGCGCTCGGCGGGCAGCGCCTGGGAACCGGCGACGGCGGGCAGGGTCGCCGCGAGCCGGCGGCCGTCGGCGTCGCGCAGGGCGGCGCGCACCGTCTCCAGGTGCGCGATGCGCGAGGCCCGGTCGATGAGACGCGTGTCCGCGATGGTGTCGGTGGCCCGCGCCAGGAGGTACGCCAGTCCGATGGTGGGACGCACCGCGGCCGGGAGCACCGCGAGCGAGAGGTAGAAGGACCGGCTGACCCGCTTGAGGAGGGCGGTGGTGAGGTCGGCTCCCGCCACGGCCCCTTAGTCGAGGTCCATCGGATTGATCGGCTTGCCCGGCATGTCCTTGGCCTTCTTGACGCCCTCCTGGAACATCCGGTCCAGCACCTGGGCCTTCTTCTCCTGGGCCTTCAGCTCTTCCTGGAAGCGCTCGGCGCGCCGGGCCGCCGCGCCCTTGAGCGAGGCGAGCGCGTCGTCGAGGCCCAGGCCGGACTTCGGTCGGGGCGCGGGCTCGTGGGCGATCACCGCCTCCAGCGTGGGATCGATGGTGAGCCGGCCGTCGCAGCAGGGGCACGTGACCGTGAAGGGTTTCATGGCCCCGAGCGTAGCAGAAAAGCGGTCAGCGGCGGAAGCGGCGGACCTGCGCCTCGAATCCGGGCAAAATCGCCTTGAAGAAGGCGTTCTGCACCAGGCCCGCCACCGCGCCCAGCGTGCCGGTGCTCGGGTCGTCGAGCCGGCCGGAGAGCTCGACGCGCGTGGCCACCTCCTCGCGCGGGCGGTTTCGCAGGATCCGGCTCACCCCGCCCACCACCGCCTCGTAGGCCTTGCGCAGCGGGCCCTTCTCGCGGTCCTGCCGGGGATCGTAGACGTTCATGTCCTGGAAGAGCGGCTTCACGTAGCCGTTGACCTGACGGTCGCGCGCGTGCAGCTCGCTGTAGAGGGAGAACTCGCCCGCGGTCACGTCGAACTTCCCGTACGCCCGCAGCAGGTCGTTCATCGTGGTGAGATCGGTCTCCTCGATCTTGAGGGCGAGGTCGAAGTCGGGCCCGGGCCGCGTGGGCAGGACCGTGAGGTCCGCGCTCGCGGGCCCCGAGCCCATGAACTTGCCCCGCACCTTCGCCAGCGCGGTCTCCCCGGTGGGCAGGCTGCTCAGGTTGGTGAGGCTCGCGGAGGCGTCCGACAGGAAGACGCGGTAGTCGGGATCCTTCGTCTTGTCGACGTAGCCGAAGTTGCCGTTGACGATCTCGAGCCGGTCCACCCGGAACTGCAGCCCCGGCTGCTGGGCCTCCTCGACGGTCTCCACGGCCCGTCGTGCCGCGTGCCGGGTCGCTCCCCGGGACGACGGGGCGGTGTGGAGGTAGTCCACGTGGATGCCGTCGACCGTCGCGGACCAGAGGCGCACCGACTTGAAGGTGGGCGAGATCTCGACCGCCCCGCTCGCGGAGAGCGTGCCCTTGTCGACGACGGTGTTGTAGCGATTGGTGATCGGCTTGAAGTAGTCGAGCGCGATGGTGTCCAGCCGGATGTCGGCCAGGAAGGCCGCGTAGGGCTTGGCCAGGAAGTCGGCCCACCCGTCCACCGCGATGGTGCCGGTGTCGAAGATGCGCGCGGTGAGGCGCATCGGCGAGGGGTACACGCCCTCCTCGGAGCGCACGTTGCGGATGTTCGAGGCCTCGAGCTCGATGTCGTGCATCCGCAGCGGCTTGAACGGCCCGCGGTCGTGGTAGGTGACATCGCCCTGGGTGACGCGCAGCCGGTTGATCTTGAGCGGGTAGATCGCCTGCAGGGCGTCCTGCCACCCCTTGTCCGCTACCGGGGTGGGATCCTCGATCTCGCTGCGGGCCTGGGCCAGGTCGAGGACCACCACCGGGTGCTCGATGAGCACGTCGCCCACCACCCGCCCGTGCACCAGCGCCTTCCAGTGCACGCTCGCGTACAGGCGCTCGAAGTCGGCGACCGGCGGGTGGGGGTGCTCGTTCTGGACGATGACCACGTCCCGCAGGTTCATGGAGAAGTTGATCGGGTTGAGGTGGAGCGACCCGATCCTGGCGGTGTAGCCCTCGAGGGAGGCGTTCATCTTGGCCTCGGTGTAGCGGCGCAGCGGCTCGTCGATGAAGAAGAGGGCCACCGCGGATGCGACCACGAGCAGCACCACGACCGCGGCGACCGCGACCAGCCGGCGCCGCGTGCTCGTGCGACCGAGCCGGTTCCACCAACGCATGCGAGCGGTCAAGAGCAAGGCCCATGCCCGCGTGCGCCCGCGGCATGCGCGCGGCCCGCCGGGCGCGGCCGGAAATTCCTTCCGGCCTCGGAGCGGAAGTTCTGACCGGAGCGCGCAGAACGGGAATCCAATCGGCGCCGGCACGCGCGCTTTGGGCTCGCGCGGCGCGGTCCGTCGGCTGGCACAGGAGTTGTAGCCCGCACCCGCGCATGGCCCAGCGAGTGACCCGACGAGACGAGCAGGACGGGCGCCCGTACCGGATCGGAATCTCCGGCTCGTACGGCGGACTCAACCTCGGTGACGAGGCGATCTTGCAGTCGATCGTGACCCAGCTGCGGGCCTCGGTGCCGTGCGAGATCACCGTGTTCTCGCGCGACGCCCGAGACACCGCGGTCCGCCACAAGGTGGAGCGCGCGGTGCCCGTGCGCGACCTGTCGCGCGACGAGGTGTTGCCCGAGGTGGTGGACCGCGACCTGCTGATCCTGGGCGGCGGCGGCATCCTCTACGACGACGCGGCCGCCACCTATCTGCGCGAGGTCGGCCTGGCCCAGGAGCAGCACGTGCCGGTGCTGGTGTACGCGGTGAGCGCGGGGCCCCTGCAGACCGAGGCGGCCCAGGGCCTGGTGCGGGACGCCTTGAGCCGCGCCGACGCGGTCACGGTGAGGGAGCGTCGGGCCCGCCAGCTCCTGGAGCAGGTGGGCGTTCGCGACATCGAGGTGACCGCGGATCCCGCCTTCCTGCTGGAGCCGGAGCCGCTGCCCCCGGGGGCCCTGCAGCGGGAGGGTCTGAACGACAACCGCCGTCTGATCGGCCTGTCGGTCCGGGAGCCGGGCGCGGCCGCCCCCGACATCGACGAGAACCACTACCACGCGCTGCTCGCCAACGCGGCCGACTACATGGTGGACCGTCTGGAGGCGGACCTGGTCTTCGTGCCGATGGAGCCGCGCCGCAAGGACACCCAGCACTCCCACGCGGTGGTGTCGAAGATGGCCCACGCCCATCGGGCCACCGTGCTCAAGGGCGAGTACACCTCCGGCCAGCTGCTGACCCTCATGAGCCACTTCGACTTCGCGGTCGGCATGCGGCTGCACTTCCTGATCTTCGCGGCGCTGAACCGTGTCCCCTTCGTGGCCCTGCCGTACTCGGGCAAGGTGGCCGGCTTCCTGGAAGATCTGGACATCGCGATGCCGCCGCTCAAGCAGGTCAACGCCGGGCAGCTCATCGCCTACATCGACCGCTGGTGGGACCTGCGGCGCAACGTCCAGGCGCGCCTCGAGAAGTCGGTGCCCGAGATCCAGACGCGCGCCCGCCGCACCAACGACATCGCGGTGGCGATCCTCCGCGAGCACCGGGCGCGCCGGGAGGCGGAGGCCCGTCGCGGATCGAGAGGCTGAGCGGTGCCGCCGCTCAAGCGCCCGCGCGATCCCGCCACCATCACGCTGGCGCCGCGCACCGCCACCGTGGCCGCGGAGTGCGACGTGCTGGTGGTGGGGGGCGGTCCCGCCGGCCTGGGCGCCGCCATCGGCGCTGCCGACGCCGGCGCCGACGTGATCCTGGTGGAGCGACACGCGTTCCTGGGCGGCAACGCGACGGCCGCGCTCGTGATGCCGCTGATGTCCTTCCACACCCAGAAGAGCCCGGCTCCGCCCGGGGAGACCGCCGATCTGATGCCCGCCGACCACGGCCCCGGCGACCCGGTGGTGCAGGGGGTGCTGCGCCGGCTGCTGGAGCGCCTGGAGCGCGCATGCGGCTCGCTGCCCCCGTCCCAGCAGACCGGCTTCGTCGTGCCGTTCGACCCCGAGATCTTCAAGCTGGTCGCCCTGGACCTGCTGGACGAAGCCGGGGTTGAGGTGCTGCTCCACGCCTTCGCCACCGGGGTGGTGGGGGCGCCCTCACCCGACGGGGTCGTGTTCGAGACCAAATCGGGGCCGATCGTCATCATGGCCCGCGCCATCGTGGACGGCACCGGCGACGGGGACGTGGCCGCGCTGGCCGGGGCGCCCTACGCGATGGGCCGCGAGAGCGACGGCCTGGTCCAGCCGATGACCCTCATGTTCCGCATGGTCGAGTTCGAGCGCACCGCGTTCGCGGGCTACCGGCAGGCCCACCCGGACCAGTGGCGCGGCGTGCACGGCCTCTGGGACCTGATCCGTCAGGCCACCGAGGCCGGCGATCTGTCCCTGCCTCGCGAGGACATCCTCTTCTTCGGCACCCCGCACGAGCGGGAGCTGTCCGTGAACAGCACGCGGGTCACCGGCGCGCTCGGCACCAGCGTGTGGGACCTGACCCGGGCCGAGTGGCAGTCACGCCGGCAGATGCAGCAGATCGCCGCGTTCCTCCGCAAGTACGTGCCGGGCTTCGAGCGGTCCTACGTGGCCCAGAGCGGGGTCACCATCGGGGTCCGCGAGACGCGCCGGATCACCGGCGAGTACCAGCTGACCGCGGAGGACGTGCTGGGCGCCCGCAAGTGGGACGATGCCGTCGCGCGCGGGACCTACCCGATCGACATCCACAACCCGGAGGGCCAGGGCACGCTGCTCAGACGGCTGCCCCCGGGCGAGTTCTACGAGATCCCCCTGCGCTGCCTGATCCCGCAGCGGCTGGATCAGCTCATGGTGGCGGGCCGGTGCCTCTCGGGCACCCACGAGGCCCACTCCTCGTATCGCGTGATGCCGATCTCGATGGCCACCGGCCAGGCCGCGGGCGTCTGCGCGGCCCTGGCCGCGCGCGCGGGGAAGGCGGTGCGCGACGTGCCGGCGTCCGACGTGCAGACCGAGCTGCGCCGGCAGGGCGCCGCGCTCTAGCCGCCCTTCGCCTACCCGGTAAGAGCGACGCGGCGGGAACACGCCCAGGCGGCTCACCGCGCGAATCACGACCTCCGGCGCGAGACGGGCCGTCGCCACGGGCGGCACGTGCCTTGCGTCTCTTCCCGGGCGCAGCACGCAGTGGACCGAACACGCACTCCAACCAAAGGAGCCCTGCATGAATCGCGACATCCTGGCCGGCAAGTGGACGGAGATGAAGGGCAAGGTGAAGGAGCAGTGGGGCAAGATCACCGACGACGAGCTGGATCGCGCCGAGGGCAAGGCCGACCAGATGGTGGGCCTGCTCCAGCAGCGGTACGGGTACACGCGGGAGAAGGCGCAGGAGGAGTACGACCGCTTCCTGCAGAACGCCGACACCACCCGCTGACCCGGGGGGTGGACGCGAAGGGGGCGGCGCCTCCGGGCGCCGCTCCCGGGCCGGCCCCGCCGCGGGCGCCTAGACCGCTAGGTACTGCTGACGGATCGCGTCGTTGGCGCGGAACTCCCGGGCGGTGCCGTGGTAGCGGATGTGCCCCTTCTCCAGCACGTAGACCCGATCGGCCAGATCCAGCGAGAACTCCACGTTCTGCTCCGCGAGCAGGATCGTGAGGCCGTCCGCCTTGAGGCGGGCGATCTGCTCCCCGAGGTGCTGCACCACCAGCGGGGCCAGGCCCTCCGAGGGCTCGTCCAGCAGCAGAAGGTCCGGGTTGCCCATGAGGGTACGCGCGATGGTGAGCATCTGCTGCTCGCCGCCCGACAGGAAGCCGCCCTGCCGGGTCATCAGCTCGCGCAGCTTGGGGAACAGCTCGCAGACCCGGTCCACCGTCCAGCCGCCGTCGCGGCGGCCGCGCGCGGCCACGTCGAGGTTCTCCCACACGGTGAGGTCCGCGAAGATCCGCCGGTCCTCCGGGATGAACCCGATGCCGGCCCGCGCGATCTGGTAGGGCGCCTTCCCGGTGACGTCGGCTCCCTTCCAGGTCACCCGCCCGCGGCTCGGCGGCGTGAGGCCGATGATGCTCCGCATGGTGGTGGTCTTGCCCACCCCGTTGCGGCCGAGCAGGCAGACGCACTCGCCGCGTCGGACCTCCAGCGAGACCCCGAAGAGCACCTGCGAGAGGCCGTACGCGGTGTAGAGGTCCCGCACGTCGAGGATCGGGTCCGTCGCGCTCTCGCTCACCGGCTGTCTCCCAGGTAGACCCGCTTCACCTCGGGATCCCGGCGCACCTCCGCGGGCGGCCCGTCCGCGATCACCCGCCCCTGGTGGAGCACGGTGATCCGGTGGGCGATGGAGAACACCACCTCCATGTCGTGCTCGGTGAACAGGAGGGTGAGGCCGCGGTCGGCCGCGAGCCGCTCGATCAGGCGGATGGACTCGCGTGTCTCGGTGGCCGACATGCCGGCGGTGGGCTCGTCCAGGAGCAGGAGCTCGGGCTCGAGCGCGAGCGCGATGCCCAGCTCCAGCTGCTTCTGGTTGCCGTGGGAGAGGAAGCCCGACGTCTCGTGGGCCTTGTCGAGCAGGCCCACCGCCGCGAGCAGGCTCTCGGTCTCCGCGCGGTAGAGGCGTGCGACCGGAGTGACGAGGTCGAACCCGCGCCCCCGGTGGGAGACGTAGGCGGCCTGGATGTTCTCGTACACCGTGAGGCGCGGAAAGATGTTGGTGCGCTGGAACGAGCGCCCCATGCCCAGGCGGCACAGGTCGTGGGGGGCGATGCCGGTGACGTCCCGCTCCTTGAACACCACGTGGCCGCTGTCCGGCTCGAGGTGGCCGGTGATGAGGTTGAACAGCGTGGTCTTGCCCGCGCCGTTGGGGCCGATGATCGCGCTGATGGAGCCGCGGGGCACCGTGAACGACACCCCCCCCCAGGGCGCTGAAGCCGCCGAAGGTCTTGGTGAGGCTCCGGACCTCAAGCACCGGTCTGGACCTCGCGGGGCGTCTTCCGGACGAGCCGCCGCCGGAGCGCGAGCATGGCGCCGGCGAGCCCGCCGGGGAACACGAAGAGGAGGACGACCAGGATGCTGCCCAGGATCAGCGGCCAGTACTCGGTGTAGGAGACGATCTGCTGGTTGAGACAGATGAGCACGAGGGCCCCGATGGCGGGGCCGTAGAAGGTGCCCATCCCGCCCAGCAGGGTCATGATCAGCACCTCCGAGGACTTGGTCCAGTACGCGAAGTCGGGGAACACGCCGCGGTTGAAGATGCCGAAGAGCCCGCCGGCCAGCCCCGCGAACACCCCCGCGATCACGAAGGCGGCCAGCTCGTAGCGCCGCACGTTGACCCCGATGAACTCGGCGCGCTCCGCGTTCTCGCGGATGGTCGTGAGCATGCGCCCGAAGGGGGAGGCCACGATGCGGCGGAGCGCCCAGATGCACAGCGCCACCAGCACCAGGCACGTGAAGTAGTAGTAGTCGGAGGTGCGGTAGCTGCCCAGCGCGGGGACCGCGGAGACGATCCGGTCCACCACGTCGAAGCGCGGGTACGGGATGTCGGGCATGCCCTGCTCGCCCCCGGTCACCTCGTTCCACTTGAAGCAGATCGCCCACACGATCTGCGCGAAGGCCAGGGTGAGCATCGCGAAGTAGATGCGGGTGAGCCGCACGCAGAAGAAGCCGAACACGAGCGCGCAGAGGCCCGCCACGACCCCCGCGGCGGGGAACGCGAGCAGGAACGGCAGGCCCACCTTCTTCAGGAGGATGCCGGTGGTGTAGGCCCCGATGCCGAAGTAGGCCGCGTGCCCGAACGACACGAGCCCGGTATAGCCGACCAGGAGGTTCAGGCTGGTGGCGAACAGGGCCCAGATCACGATGTCGTTGGCCACGAAGGTGTAGAAGCGCGAGCCGGCCGCGGGCACGAAGAAGGCGGCGATCAGGACCAGGAGGGCCCAGGGCACGCGGGCGAGCATGGCTAGCGCAGCGGGCGGCCGAGGAGGCCCCAGGGACGGATGATCAAAACCGCGGCCATCAGGGCGAACACCGCGAAGATCGAGAAGCGCGGGAAGAACAGGATGCCGAAGGAGAGGACCTGACCGTAGATCAGCGCGCCCAGGAACGTGCCCCAGAAGGAGCCGAGGCCGCCGATCACCACGACCACGAAGGCCTCCACGATCACCTCGGTGTCCATGCCGGGAGTGGTGGCCCGCATCGGCGCGATGAGCGCGCCGCCCAGCCCGCCCAGGAAGGAGGCCAGCACGAACACCCAGGTGTAGAGGCCGTCCACGTTGACGCCCAGCGCGCCGAGGGTCTCGCGATCCAGCGCGGCCGCGCGGATGAAGCGGCCCGCGCGCGTGCGCTGCAGGACGAACCAGAAGGCGAGCGCGATGGCCGGCCCCAGCAGCAGGATGAACAGGTTGTAGTGGGGCACGGTGGCGCCGAAGACGTGGAAGGCGCCGCTCAGCTCGGGGGGGCGGCTCACCGACTTCTGCTGGGTGCCCCAGATGATCTTGGCCACGTCGCTCAGGATCAGCACCAGCGCGTAGGTGAACAGCAGCTGGTAGAGCTCTTCCTTGCCATAGAGGTGGCGGAAGAGCACCCGCTCCACGATGCCGCCCAGCGCCGCGATCAGCAGCGCGGCCCCCAGCGCGGCGAGCCAGAAGCGGCCGCCGTCGAGCCCGATCCACTGCACGATCTGGAACGCGGAGTAGGCCCCCAGCATGTAGAAGGTGCCGTGCGCGAAGTTCAGCACCCGCAGCACGCCGAAGATCAGCGAGAGCCCCGACGCGATCAGGAAGAGGAACATCGCGGCGGTGAGCCCGCTCAAACTCTGCGCAAACACGAACGCCAGATCCGGCATCGCTCGAGGGCTCTAGAAGATGGGTCGCGAGGTCCGTGAACGGATGGGTCGAGAGATGTGTGAACGGGACTTCGATCCCATGACGGTCAGGCCGGGCGAGATGGGGAGCCGGGGGGCGGGGGCGGGGCGGCGAGGGGCGGGCCCGGG